>OLPY01000124.1_pt1 | contig 71535 bp, 69 predicted proteins | sample 1672481 | NCBI WGS metagenome assembly OLPY01 (sample SAMEA3136691, study PRJEB25190) | human gut metagenome | biome: human gut; feature: human-associated habitat; material: faeces | place: Austria | collected 2013 | reverse complement strand
TGATACAGGAGAAGTTCAAAAAGTGGTTATGAAAGATGAAGCAAAACCTGTTGTTGTAAAAACTGGTGATGATACAGACTATAAATCATTGAGTGCGTTACTAATTGCCAGTGGATTATTAATTGCAGCAGTAATCTGTAAAATCAAAAGAGGTAAAGATGAATAGGAATCAGAAGGTAATGCTTATGCTGTTAGTCATTTTCATTACCTATTTTCTTTACATTGTCTATAAATACTGGATTGCAGATATTGAATGGTTTTCATTTAAGAATATCTGTCTGTAACAAAGAAAAATAATTTTGAAGGAGGTGATGACTATAAGATGAAAATGAACAGTTTGATTTCATGGGTAGGTGGAAAGAAGTCTATTAGAGATCTGATCTATGCAAGATTTCCACAAAGCTATGGAAGATATATTGAAGTGTTTGGTGGAGGAGGGTGGGTACTGTTTGGAAAAAAGCCAGATAAATTTGAAGTCTATAATGACTTCAACAACAACCTTTCAAATATGTTTGCAGTTGTAAGAGATCAGCCATTGGCTTTTATTCAGGAACTTGGTTATCTTCCTGAAAACGGAAGAAATATCTTTAATCTTTATAAAGAAATTATAACCAAACAAAGAGTGGAAGATAAATTTTTACAGGAAGAAATGGAAAAGGTAAAGGTTTATTTTACCGAACTTCAGCAAGAAGAAATCATGGAAATCATGAAGCAAGAACGAATTGAAAAACAGGATGTAAAACTTGCTGTTGCATTTTTTAAGCTTGTCAGATATTCCTATGGTTCAGGATGTAAAACTTTTGGATGTCGACCTTACGATGTACGTAAAGCATTTAATACAGTCTGGCAAATCAGCGACAGATTGGCAAATACAGTTATAGAAAACAAGGATTTTGAGGCACTGATTATTCAATACGATCGATCAGATGCCTTTTTTTATTTAGATCCTCCCTACTATGAAACGGAAGGACATTATTCTGTCGTATTCACAAAGGAAGATCACATTCGCTTAAGGGATACCTTAAAGAAATTACAGGGAAAGTTCCTGCTTTCCTACAATGACTGTGAATTTATACGAGATCTGTACAAAGATTTTTATATTGAAGGATTTTCAAGAATCAACAATATGGCTCTTCGATATGATAAGAGTTCACAGTTTCCAGAAGTGTTGATTTCCAATTACAATCCTATGAAGAATTCAGGAATACAGAAACAGCTTGATTTATTTGAGCAGGATGGAGGTGATGAAAATGATGAATGAGTATCAGATGAAACTTGAGGAAGGGAATAAAGTGACCCTTCCTGAAAGTTTAGTTAACAAGTTGCTGTTAAGAAAAGGTGAAACAGTCTGTTTGATTCAGGAAGATGGTATCAAGGACAAGTGCTTTAAAGTAACTGCAGAAAATGAAAAAGAACTGTTCGATGAAGATTTTTACTGCATTCCCAAAAGGGTATTTGATATGTGTCATTTGGATTATGAAAGTATTCAAATCATCGTTGAACAGGGACAAATGGTCATTACCAATCCACAGTATGTGTTGAGCTATTTAGGAAAAGATATGATTACCTGTCTTTTAAAGCAAAATGTGGATTTAGGATTATTTGCAAATGATCTTGTAGATTTATTAAATGAACAGACAATCGAAGAAGCTGTTTAGAAAAGGAGGAAACAATGGTACAAATTTTAAAGAATAAAAAAGTAAAGGTCATTATCTGTTTGATGATCATCTTAATAATGCTTGTATTAACAATGAAACAGTCTTATGCGGCAGGAGATGTTTCAAGTGTTATCCAGCAGGCTTGGAAACAAATGGAGTCGCAGATTAAAAACATTGTCAACAATGTTGTGTTTCCTGTTATTGATATCATACTTGCTGTCTTTTTCTTTGCTAAACTTGCAATGGCATATTTTGATTACAGAAAACAAGGACAGTTTGATTGGACAACACCAGCAATACTGTTTGCGTGTTTAACATTTTCCTTGATTGCACCAAACTATATCTGGAAAGTCTTATAGAGGAATAGATTATGTTTTTATGGGATTTTGTCGCAGATAAGGTCATGGGTCAGATCGTTGATTGGATCTACAGTAAGCTACTTGAATTTTTAGGTGAATTCTTTGGCATGATGGGATCAATGGGAGCCGATCTGTTTGACTATGACTTTGTAAGAGCCATTATAGAACTGTTTAGACTTTTTGGATGGGCGCTGTTTGTTTCAGGAATGGTCGTTGCAGTATTTGAAATAGCTGTTGAATATCAAAGTGGTCGTGGCAGTATCAAAGATGCCTGTCTTAATGCTATGAAAGGGTTTATGGCTGTGTCTTTGTTTACTGTATTGCCAGTAGAATTGTATAAATTCTGTATTTCTTTACAGGTAACCATGTCCAATGGACTTGCTAAACTTGTAGGAAGTCAGTCCGTAGGTGATTCAGCAATTAAGTCACTGTCATATATGCAAAAGCTGTCGCTTGGAACGGTACTGCTTATCTTTTTGCTGATTATGATGGGTTATTCCATTATCAAAGTGTTCTTCGCAAATCTAAAAAGAGGAGGTATCCTTTTAGTAATGATTGCAGTAGGATCGCTTTATATGTTTTCAATTGTGCGAGGCTATACAGATGGCTTTATTCAATGGTGCAAGCAGATCATTGGTATATGTCTTACTGCATTTTTACAGGCAGTCATTTTAATTGCAGGTCTGGGTGTTATGAAAGAAAACTGTCTTTTAGGAATCGGCTTGATACTGGCAGCCAGTGAAATTCCACGAATTGCAGGACAGTTTGGACTTGATACAAGCATGAAAGCAAATATCATGTCTACTGTTTATGCGGCTCAGTCAGCTATGAATATTACAAAAACAATTATGAACAGAAGCTAATAATCATCTTGCATTTTTCCTGCTTATTTGGTATTTCTGTTGTAGGAGGTACAGCATGACTATCGAAGAACTGAAAAAATATAAATGGTTTGTTGCAACATGCAAGTATGAAGGTATCGTTGGGAAAAAGCATTGTTTTACATATGATGTTGATAATTTAAATACAAATTTGTTAAGTGGAATGATTTTAGTTGATGATGAACTTGTAAAAGAAACAGAAGAAAAGGGTGTCTGGCAGGACTGTGTTTTTGATGCGATTTGTGATGAAAAAGTTCAAATCGTACAGCAATGTTCAAAGCCAATCATTCTTTATGAAGAAGTTCCAGAATATGATGAGTGGGTGAATCTGTTATTGTATCGCTATCTTGAACAGCATTATTATGAAAAGAAATGGATGACCTATATACAGGTCGATAGAAAAATGAATGATGAAATGAGGTTGAACTAAAATGTATATGTATCCCGATAATTTAAAAGGGAAGGCAACATTATGGCTATGGTATTTAAGAGATATTGGAATCGTAGGTGTGGGGGCAATCATTGGAGTGATTGCCATTTCTCATGCCAATTTTTATATGCCAATGGCATTAGTAGGGTGCTATGCTTTTTTAACTATCCGTATGGCTGATACCAGTATCTTTGATTTTTTATCATATGCCTTTGCCTTCTTTATATTTTCACAACAGCTATATAAATGGCATTTTACAGGTGAAATAAAAACACCCTTGAATACAGAAAACAGGAAAAAGAAATGGAGGCTATGATGAAAAGAAAGAAGAAAACAGAGAAGAAAGATACCGTGAAAAAGAAAACAAAGAAAAATAAAAAAGTATCCAGTACAAGGATGCTAATCAATACTAAGACGATTACCGATTACAGTTTAAAACTGTTTAATGGAGAGGAAGTCGTCTTTTTTGTTGTTCAGCCACAAAATCTTTCTGTTATGTCAAAAGAAAACATAGGTGCAAAGATATTTGCACTTACAAATGTTGTAAAAGGACTAAATGATATTGAAATTATCTGTCTGAACAGTCGAGATAATTTTGAAGAAAACAAATATTTTCTGAAAAAAAGAATTCAGGAAGAAACAGAAGAAGTTGTTATCAAGCTTCTTAAAGAAGATCTGTATCATTTGGATAAGATTCAAACACAGACAGCAACAGCACGACTTTTCCTGATCGCTGTTCGTATAAAACCTGATGATCAGTTAGAAGTACATTCTTTGATCCATCGTATTGAAAAACTCATTCGTATGCAAAATATCTCTGTAACACGAGCAGATAAGGAAATGATTAAAAGAATGTTGGCTGTCTATTTTGAACAGAATGTTACAACAAGTCAGTTTGAAGATTATGATGGAAAGAGGTGGTATGATGGTGTTCAATAAATTATTTGGTAAATTCAAAAAGACTGAAGTTGAAGATGAAGAAGAAATCAAAGTGCAGGATTACCTCGATATGATTGCTCCTTCAACAATACGTTTCTATACAGAATATTTTATTTGTGGCAACAGCTACAGAAGTGTCTGGGCATTACGAGAGTATCCAACCTCTACAGATGAGCAGGCACTTTTACGTTATATGGGTGAAAAAGACGGAGTCACCTTGCATATTTATGCCAGACAGGTCACTTCTGCAGAAGAAAAGAAGATCATTGGAAATGCAGCTAATAAAAACAGGCTCAGACAAAGCAATACGCAAGATCTAAAAGAAACAGTAACTGCTCAAAGCAATCTTAATGATGTTATTGAACTGATTGCCAATATGCATCGAAACAGAGAACCACTTGTTCACTGTGCTGTTTATTTTGAGTTGATTGCTGACAGCTATGATGAACTTAAACTTATTCAGACTGAAATGATGACAGAACTTGTGCGAAGCAAGTTGAATGTTGATCGTCTTCTTTTAAGACAAAAAGAAGGATTTCTAGCGGTTACTCCATCGGGATATGATGGATTCAAGGAGCAGTTTGAACGTGTTCTTCCAGCATCAAGTGTTGCAAATCTTTTTCCATTTAACTATTCAGGTAAGACAGATCCGCATGGAATCTATATAGGTCACGATAAATTTGGAAGCAATATTATTGTTGATTTCAATGAAAGAAGTGACGACAGAACAAATGCAAATGCTCTTATTCTTGGAAATTCAGGACAGGGAAAATCATATCTTTTAAAACTTTTACTGTTGAATTTAAGAGAACAGGGAATGTCTTTAATAACTCTAGATCCTGAACATGAATATGAAGAAGTAACCTATAATCTTGGCGGTGTTTTTATTGATATGATGGCAGGACGATATATCGTTAATGTTCTTGAACCAAAACAATGGTCAGAAGATATAGAAGATTCAGGTGAAGATGATGTTCCTGTTGCATTTAAACAGTCAACAGTTCTTGCACAACATATTTCCTTTTTAAAGGATTTTTTCAAGACATATAAGGCGTTTACAGAGGAGCAAATCGATACGTTAGAAATTATGTTGGTTAAAGTCTATCAAAGATTCAACATTAATGAAAAGACAGATCTTAGTGTTCTAGAACATGACGACTACCCTATATTGAGTGATCTCTATGATTACATTGATGAAGAATACAAACATTACAACACAAACAGAAATAACATTTATACAAGAGAGTCACTGCGTGAAATACTGCTTTTATTAAATTCAATATGTGTGGGAAGTGACAGTCGTTTCTTTAATGGGCATACCAATATTCATTCACAAAAGGTTGTGACTTTTGGTGTTAAGGATCTTTTACAGGCAAATAAGTCTTTAAAAGATGCGATGCTTTTTAATATCCTTTCCTATATGTCCAATGAGCTGTTGAAAAGAGGGTATACAGTAGCTTCAATCGATGAACTTTATCTTTTTTTAACAAATACAACAGCAGTAGAATACATTAGAAATTTTATGAAGCGTGTTCGAAAAAAGGAAAGTTCTGTTATTTTAGCTTCTCAAAATCTGGAAGATTTCAATATTGAAGGAATCAGAGAACTAACAAAACCATTGTTTTCAATACCAACACATACGTTCCTGTTCAATGCAGGAAATACGGATGCAAGATTTTATATTGATACGTTACAGCTTGAAGAAAGTGAATATGAACTTATTAAATATCCACAAAGAGGTGCCTGTCTTTATAAATGTGGAAGTGAAAGATACAACCTTATTGTTCATGCACCAGATTATAAATCAAAACTGTTTGGTGATAAAGGCGGAAGATAGGATGATGAATATCCATGAAAAGTCAGCGTTTTGGAATAGAAATAGAAATGACAGGTTTAACAAGAAGAAGCGCTGCTTTGATTATTGCTAAACATTTTGATACAGGTTTTAGGCATGAACGTGGTGTATATGATACCTATTCTGTTTGTGATCAAGACGGAAGAAAATGGAAAATTGTACGAGATGCCAGTATTACACCACAATGTGGAAATCGATTTGATTATGATCCTGATTATAAAGTTGAGGTTGTTTCGCCTATCTGTCATTATGAAGATATTGAAACGATACAGAGCATTGTTCGTGAATTAAGAAGGAATGGTCATGCTAAAGTCAATGAAAGCTGTGGGATTCACATTCATGTGGATGCTTCAAAACACACTGCCAGATCATTAAGAAATATTGCAAATATTATGTATTCAAAAGAGGATCTTATCTTTAAAGCTTTAAAGGTAAGACCGCAAAGAGAAGTACGATTTTGTAAGAAAATAGATGATGATTTTTTAGAAATGCTCAATCGAAAAAAGCCAAAAGATATTGAGGAAGTTGAAAATCTCTGGTATGACGGAAATACCAGCAGAAAATACGAACACTATGATGATTCGAGGTATCATGCCTTAAATTTTCATAGTGTTTTTTCAAAAGGAACAATAGAATTTCGGATGTTTAACGGAACACTTCATGCAGGTGAAATCAAGACCTATATCCAGTTTTGTTTGGCAATATCTCATCAGGCATTGGTTCAAAATAAGGCAAGCAGAGTTAAGACACATTCGTCTAATGAGAAATATACGTTCAGGACTTGGCTTTTACGACTTGGACTTATTGGCGATGAATTTAAAACAGCATGACATCATCTTTTAAAAAATCTAGATGGATGTATTGCATGGAAAGATCCACAACAGGCAGTTATGCAAAGAGAAAGATTGCAAAGTGCACAGGAAACAAATAATGAAGCATTGGAAGATGTTCGAGAAGAAATTGGAATGCACATGCAACAGATGTAAAGGAGGAACAGAAAAAGATGAAATATTATGTGGCTTATGGCAGTAATTTAAACAGGGAGCAGATGGCACACAGATGTCCAGATGCTAAACTGGTTGGAACAGGTATGTTGTCAAATTATGAAATGGTGTTTAGAGGAAATAAAAGCAATGCAGTTGCGACTGTAGAACCAAAAAAGGGAATGGAAGTACCTGTAGGTATTTGGGAAATTTCAGAAAACGATGAGCATTTCCTTGATCGCTATGAAGGTTATCCACACCTCTACGAAAAGAAAAATTTAAGAATTTCTAATGGAACAATTACAACTGAGGCGATGGTTTATGTGATGAATGATGGTTATGAATATGGAGTACCAGGTAAGGAATACTATGAAATAATCAAGCAAGGATATAAAGACTGTTCTCTTGATGAAAAGTATTTAGATGAGGCTGTTAAAAAAATGAAAGAAGCTGTTTTAAATCAAACAGAAGCAGCAATGTATCCTTATGGTTATAGAGATGTCAGACAGTAATGAAAACAAAACTTATAAAGTTAGCTCTGTCTTTTTTTAGCAGTGATGATGGCAGGAAGTTTGTCAGAAATGTAGCTGTTGTTATTGTTTCACCATTTGTTGCTATTACTGTTTTAATTGGTGCTATTTTTTCAGATGGTATTTCATTTAATCACAATTTTGTAACGGATCTGTTTGAAGGCAATCCAATTAGTGAACTTACAGGTGAAATGAAGCAATATGTTCAGGAAATACAGGATGGACTTGTGTTGATTGACAGTCATATTGATAAAATTAATCAGACTTTTTCAAATGGATCATCACTTAATGTTTATCAGGTCAAAGGGTATTTTATTGGCTATATGGTTTCTTCACAGCATAAGGTATTTTCAGATGAAATGGCAGAGGCATGGGTCAACAGTTTTACAGAGAGTGAAGAAGTCAAAGTCCCTACTTCTGTAAACGCCGTCATCTATGCCAGTCTAGAAAAGAACCTGAATGAAAAACTGCTGAAAGATACAAAAAAGTCAATGGAAACCTGTTATGGTGCATTGATTGGAAATGATGGAAAAACAGTCACAACACTTTCAAAAGAGCAGATGGATGAACTGATAAAAAATATGCCTGAAGATACAAGTGAAATCAGAAAGAAAATTGTGATGCAGGCTGCGGATGCTGTTGGAAAGATACCTTATTACTGGGGTGGTTCTGCCAAGTGTGCAGGATATGATGGTAATGATTTTGGAGTAACTGTTGCTCCAGACAGCAAAGGAAGAAATAAAAAAGGACTGGACTGTTCACATTTTGTAGACTGGGTCTATTGGACTGTTATGAACAATAATCTTGGCAATACAAATACATCAGGACAGATAAAAATGTGCAAGAAAATAGCAAAGCAAGATCTCAAAGCGGGTGATCTTGCCTTTTTAATTAACAAATCAGGAAAGACAACTCATGTGGGAATCTATGCAGGAAAGAATGCAAAAGGTGAAGCTGTGTGGATACATGAAAACAGTAACGATAGCAATGTTGCCATGAATACTGTGTCTTACTGGAGTGGTTATTACAGACTGAATATGATGGAAGGAAGATAGCAATGAATGAACAAAATGAATTTATAAAGAACTACTTGCATACAGAATATGTTGGCTGTTTAAAAACAGATCATGAAAAATGTATAGATCTTCAGTATGAAGAAATTGGAAACTTTGTACAGAATGCAGGGATGTTTGGTAATCTTGAAATCTCTATAAAGCACAATGGCTTGGTACTGTTTGATACAAATGGTATTTATATCAACAAGGTGTTTCCTAATACAGAATATTCCAGAGATTATCTTATGGAACTTATCAATTCTGTTGCGATGCAACTTCAAAGTGATTTCGATGATGGAGATATAGGACATCCAACAGGCAAAGTCAATGAGTTTATTAAAGAGAACTTTCAAGTTGATCTGTTGAATCTTGAACAGGAAAATAAAGTAAATTTTAGTTTGCAAATGTAAGGAGGTGAGGAAAGTGAATCAAGATAAAATTAAGGAAATCAAACAGAAATATCCAAAGGGAACAAGGATCATGCTCAATTCTATGGACGATCCTCATCATCCTGTTCCCTCTGGAACATTAGGAACTGTAGAAACAGTTGATGATATTGGAACAATCCATATGAAGTGGGATAATGGACAAAGTTTAGGTCTTATCGTAGGTGAAGACAGCTTCTATGTTATTGAAAGTGTTCAAAATCAGGAGAAAATACGAGAAGCCGATGAAAAAATACGTGTACTCGTTGTTGAGCCAATGAAAGAACCAAAGGTTGAATATATAGAAAATACATTGGATGATATGCAAAGAGTTGTTGGTGGTCTGATTGAAGAAATTGACTTGAATGATAATACTGTTCTTGTCTGTAACGAGGAAGGAAAACTTATGAATTTACAGGCAAACAGACGTGTTGGCAGAGATGTTATTGCTGGCACTTTTTTTATTGCAGGAGATGATGGATCAGAAGATCTAGTTTCTTTAACCGATGAACAGGTCAATGAATATAAAGAAAGATTTCATGAATTAGAGGAAATCGAGCAGCAAGAAGTGTTTGAAAAAATTGAAATAACGATAAGGGGGTTTTAAAAATGGTTAAACAAAAAGAGATAAAAATAAAATATCCTGAAGCAAGAGTTCGAGCAATCAACTCAAATCTTGCAAAGAAAAATACAACAATTGAAGTAGAAATTATGGAAAGCTTGAATCAAATCTATAAAAAGCACGTCAAACCAGAGGTCAGAGAATTCATTGAAGAATTAGAAGGAGATGAACCGGTCGTTAGTAAAAAGTCCAGAACAATCATTGAGGAACATCCATAAATCAATGTATCAAGGAGTGTTTGGCGGTAAATTTTGATCGTGTGCGCTTTTTATAGAAATATGGAATAAGTATACCAATTTTATTTGTTTAAAAACGTGTGCCCTTATTTTAAAGGTTTTAAAAAATAGATGGATAGAATGTCCAATTTGAATTGAAAAATAAGGGTAACTTTTAAAAGATGTGGCGTGTGCAGGTTAAAGAAGCGACGTCGCTTCACCTTACAACAACGGGCAATGCCCGTTGTTTCAAAGAAGTTCACAAAAGAAAAACAACGTCATTATTGAAGACAGTGCGTCAATAGTGGCGTTGTACATTAAATGTTCTCCTAGAAACATCAGGAGATAACAGGTCGTCAAAAACAGCGTAAGCAGAATTTTGACGAAAAATGTAGTTTGAAAATATGTGATATGTTATAATCATAAATGGAACAGCCGTATACGGTAGGTGGTTATCCTTGGTCGTCATGACGAAGGTACGCAATCCTTCGAAATTCACATTCCTAGAAGTTTTGGGAAAATATGAAAAACGGAGGTGATGCGAATGACAACATATGAAACAGTCATGGTAGTGTTAACTTGTTTAACACTTGTCGTGTCTTTAATGATGCTTGTTATTAAATTACTTCTTATCATAATTGATAAAAGTGAAAAAAAATAACTACCTCAGCCTCTGGAAAAGTATGAGTTAGTTATTTTAACAAAAATACAAAATCCAAGGACAACCGCTTACTGGCAGTTCCTTTTTTCAACTACATTATAGTTTATACAAAACTGAAAGTCAATATACCAGATATTGAGAATTGGTACCTATGAAGTACCTATGACACAAATGGGGTCATTTATGATTGCTTGTAAATTCAAGAATATTTGATGAAAAAATGAATGTAAAATTGTAATTAGAATAATGAAATTGATAAATTTTAAATTATATATAATAGAGAAAAATGGATGCAAAGGTATCCTTTTTTTGTTGGAGGAAAATAAAATGTGAATAAGAAAAGAACAACGATCTGGCTGAGTCAAGATGTGATGGACAGACTGGATGAAATGACAAAAACGGATGACAGCAAAAGTCGAAGTGAGTTTATTGAAAGAGCAATTAAGTTTTATGATGGTTACAATCGCTCAACGTTGGAAAATCAGTATTTGCCTGTTGCTATTTCAAGTGCAGTTCAAGGAACTGTTAAATCAAGTGAAGATCGTATTTCAAAATTGCTTTATAAAAATACAGTAGAGCTTTCAATGGTTATGAATGTTCTTTCAGCAATAGCTGATGTTGATAATGACACTCTTAAAAAATTAAGAGTGAAATGTATGAACGAAGTTAAAGCAACCAATGGCAAGATAAGTTTTGAAGAAATAAATAAATATCAAAAAGGTTCCTGATTCATAATAGCTATATAAAAACTGTTGTGATAGTATGTCGTCTAGAAAGGAATGATCTACATGTCAAAACAGGATGAATTTATAAAACAGCTTTATTATGGAGATGACTTATTCTATGAAAATACTAGAAAGGATTCTTCAAAAAAATGTGAGTTAAATAAAATCAGAGATGAAATTCATAAAAAAATTATGAAGGCATTGATACAAATATATGGTGAGGAAGAAGCAAACAAAATAAATGAAGAATGGATAGGATGTTCATCAGAAATAGAAATTGAAAATGAAATAGTTATTTTTAAAGAGGCATTGTATTTGGGATATGATCTTGCAGATGTATTTTTAAATAGAAGATAGGAAGTATATGTTAGGAAACTTTAAAAAGGTTTCCTTTTTTATTTGGTAAAGATTATGGTAAGAATTATTGTTAAGTCAGGATATATGAAAGGTAAAAGTCATAAAGAATATTATGTGAATTATATTGCTACCAGAGAAGGTGTAGAAAAGTTTAAAAGTGATTATGGAAATATGAAGGCAACAAAGAAACAGCAGAAACTTATTCAACAGCTTATAAAGGATTATCCAACTGCAACAGGAATGTTTGAATATAATGATTTCAAAGAAAATCCAACAAGAGAAAATGCCAGTGAATTTATATCGAGTGTGATTGATGCTAATCTTGATGATATTACAATAAAGGAAAATTATATAGATTATATTTCACATCGTCCTAGAGTAGAAAAACTTGGTGAGCATGGTTTGTTTTCAGATGCAGGTCTTCAATTTGAACTGAGTGGTGTTGTCAAAGAAATAGGAGAACATGAAGGCAACGTCTGGACACATATCATTTCTATAAAAAGAGAGGATGCTATCCGTTTAGGCTTTGATTCAGTTCAAAGCTGGATGTCATTTTGTCAGGAAAAAAGAAATGATCTGGCAAAGGCAATGAAGATAGATCCGAACAATCTCAAATGGTTTGCTGCTTTTCATAATGAAGGTCATCATCCTCATATTCATATGGTTGCCTATTCAAAGAATCCTAAAGAGGGTTATTTAACTAAAAAAGGAATAGAGTCAATCAGAAAACAGTATGCTGGAAGTATTTTTAAAAATGATCTTTTACATATTTATGAAAATCAGACTGCCAATCGAGATGAAATAAAAAAATACAGTAAAGAAAAAGTCGTTGAAATTTTAAATGGAATGGATCATGAACATTTTGATAGTTCGCAGATCTTTAATGACCTTTTAAAGCTCAAAATGAGCTTGAAAGATTACCATGGAAGAAAGATGTATGCCTATATTCCAAAGGAATCAAAGCAGATCATCAACGACATTTTAAGAGAGCTGGAAAAGGATGAAAATATTGCACAGCTATATGAACAATGGTATCTGTATAAACAACAAGTCAATGAAACATATAATGACACTGTCCTTGAACGTTTACCACTTCTTGAACAAAAAGAATTTAAAAGCATCAAGAATATGATTTTAAATATGGTCATGCAGGATTTTGAAGATATTCATAATTTCGGCAATAGTGAATTGGATGATGTGACTAATGAAACAGGTATGGAATTTAATGAAGAAAATAGTTTGTTAGAAGAATATAAAATAAGGCGTGACTATAAAAAAATAGGTGATATCAATTTAGCAATTAAAAACAATGAATTTGAAATGATTCCAGAAAGTATAGAATGGCTTGAAAAATGTGAACTTCCATTAGCTAAATATATACTTGGTAAAATCTATCATGATGGATTCTATGTAGATCGTGATTTGGATAAGGCAATAGAGTGTTATAAACAAAGTGGTGATAACAAATTTGCTTATAACCGACTTGCAAATATCTATAGAAAATTAGGAGATAATGATTTGTATGTTCATTATCTTTATCAGTCGGCAGATGAAAATTTTTCAGTAGCACAATTTAAAATTGGTAAAATTCTTGTTGAAGGTGAAGTTACTGAAAAGAATGTGGAGCAGGGAATTTATTATCTGAATAAAGCCTGTGAATATAGAAATGAATATGCACAGTATTATTTAGGTAAAATGTACCTTTTAGGAAAAGACGTTGAAAAGGATAAAGAGAGAGCCATAGAGCTATTAACATTGGCCGCTGAAAATGGAAATGAATACGCTCAATATTTTTTAGATCATATAGATGATATAAAAGAAGTTCCATTAAGTATGATGACAACAAGAATGTTTCGTCATATTGGAAGAATCATTGAAAATGAGTTGCCAATAAGAAATACGATTCTTACAGGAGTCGAACATAAACTCAAACAGAAATTAATAAGAAAACGAAGTGCAACGGGTCATAGGGAAGATGATCATTCACTTCGTTTTTAATTTGAAGAAAAAGGTGAAAGATATGAAGGATAAAATTAAAAGTATTACGCATATACAAAAAGATGAGTCTATGAAAGTAAAGTCAATCAAAGGTAAAAAGCAAAATAAAAAGAAAAAAGCAAGGAGGCATCAGTAATGGCAAGAATGTTCAGTGAAGAACAGATTGCAATGGCTAATTCAGTTGATATTGCATCTTTTCTTCAAATGCAAGGTGAAGCACTCATAAAATCAGGAAAGGATATGAGATGGGCAAGGCATACAAGTATTACTGTAAGAGGTAATCGCTTTTATGATTGGAAGGCAGAAGCAGGTGGTTATCCAATAGCGTTTGTTCAAAGATATTTTAACTATAATTTTAAGCAGGCTGTGGAATTTCTTCTATCCAATGTAGGTGACCTTCAAATATCAGTTCCTTATGAAAAAACTGAGAAGGCAGAATTTAAACTTCCTGAAAAAAATGAAACTTTAAACAGGGTCTATGGATATCTTTTGAAAACAAGATTTCTTGATAAGGAAGTCATTGATGAATTTGTAAGAAAAGGTTTGATCTACGAGGATAAGGAATATCACAATGCTGTATTTGTTGGTTTGGATGAAAATGGTGAGGCTCGTCATGGGCATAAAAGGGGTACTGCAACTTATGGTAAAAATCAGTCATTTAGAGGAAATATAGAAGGATCTGATCCATTATATCCGTTTCATTATAAAGGATCATCCAACAAGGTCTATGTTTTTGAGGCACCTATTGATATGCTTTCCTATATTTCTTTAAACAAAGAGTATTGGATGGAAAACAGTTATATTGCTTTGAATGGACTTTCTAAAATAGGACTGGATCATTTTTTAGATGTTCATCCAAATATTAATGAAATTTATTTGTGTCTGGATCATGATATTGCAGGTATCGAAGGTGCAGAGAGAATAAGTGACTTTCTAAATGAAAAAGGCAGTTACACTATTTCATGTATTCGTGCAAGAAATAAAGATTTTAATGAAGATCTGAAAGAACAAAATAATGTTGAATTTATTAAATCAACAGACAGTCCTAAATATCAGGAAGCAATGAAATATGTTTCAGATATCAAAAGTGATTTTAAAACAATTGTAAAAGACAGATTTCAAGAAGATGAATTTGATTCACTTTTTGCCAAGTTCTATTATTCTTTTAATGGAAAAGAACCACGAGATGATTTTAAGTTTCAGGCGCAGTTGGATAGACTTTTAAAAATGACAATGATTCATGAGCATTCTCTTTTGGGATTCTCTTACCCATTATCAGATGATTCACCAGTCTGGTCATATTTGAAACAGGATTATAGAAGTTATAGGGACAATGGCAATACAAAAAAGATGTTTGAAAATGTTTGTCAGTCAGTAGCTGACTATAAAAACTGTGTTAAAGGAAATAACAAAAATAATCTAGTAAAGGCTTGTAGAAATTTATCTGCAGGTCTTTTTTATATGGATGTTCATTATAGAAGGGAGATTTATAAAGCTATGGAAAATAAACAGGCATATGGTCTTCTTGAAGAAGAACGACCAAAGGCAAAGATGATAGGTGAAGATGGAAATATTTTTAATCTTATGGGTATTGCCTCAAGAACATTGAAAAGTGCAGGGTATGAAGAAAAAGCCAACGAGATGTTTGAAAGAATAACTTTCAATGCGAAAAGCTATGATGAGGCTTTGAATATTATCAGTGAATATGTTGAACCAGTTGAAAATTATGAGGAGTCTTTTCAAATGAAAGGATTTGAATGAATAGGTGAAGAAGGTGAGAAAAAACAATGACAAAATCACAAGGAATATTTATAGCGTTTGGTATTTTATTTTTTCTTTTTATAGGATGTGCTGTGTATTTTAATGGAAACTATAATCTGAATAAGATCAAATCGAAAACAGTCGGTGATGGACAATATGGAACAGCGCGATTTGCGACAGATAAAGAGGTTCATCAAAGTTTGAAATATATTGAATTTGACAGTGTGAATTGGAGAAAAGGTATTGATCTTCCGAAATCACAGGGATTGGTTGTAGGAAGTAAAATAAACTTTGGAAAAACATTTGGATATGTTGATTGTGATGATATTCATTTATTGATGATTGGTGCTGCTGGTGTTGGAAAAACAGCCCATTTTTTATATCCAAATTTAGAATATGCCTGTGCCAGTGGTGTCTCTTTTGTAACAACGGATACAAAAGGTGATCTGTATCGTAATTATGGTGGAATTGCTCATGACTATTATGGGTACAATATTTCAGTTATTGACTTAAGAAACCCCCTTTTTTCAGATGGGAACAATATGCTTCATATGGTCAATAAATATATGGATCAGTACAAACAAAACAGAAATGATTTGTCTTTAAAAGCCAAGACAGAAAAGTACGCCAAAATAATTGCTAAAACAATTATCTTTTCTGATGGAGAAAGTGCATCGAGCTATGGTCAGAATTCATTCTTTTATGATTCAGCAGAGGGGCTTCTTACAAGTATCATTTTAATTATTTCTGAATTTTGTGATGATGGAGAAAGACATATCGTCAGTGTATTTAAACTTGTTCAGGATCTGTTGAAACCTTCTGGAATAAAAGGAAAAACACAGTTTCAGATCTTGCTTGATTATCTGCCTGACAACCATAAAGCAAAGTGGTTTGCTGGAGCTGCTTTGAATACAGGAGAACAGGCAATGATGTCTGTTCTTTCTACTGTTTTATCTCGTTTAAATGCATTTATTGATTCTGAAATTGAACAGATATTGTGTTTCGAAACTACAGTTGACATAGAGAAATTCTGCAGTGAAAAATCTGCAATCTTTTTAGTAATGCCTGAAGAAGATAATACAAAACACTTTTTGATTTCTCTTTTTATTCAACAGTATTATCGTGAAATGTTGGCTTTTGCTGATAGTCAGGGTGGAAGATTAAAAAGAAAGGTCATTATGTATCTAGATGAAATTGGAACTATCCCTAAAATCGAATCAGCAGAAATGATGTTTTCGGCATCTAGATCAAGAAATATTTCCATAGTAGCAATAATTCAATCATTAGCACAGTTGGAAAAGAATTATGGAAAAGAAGGAGCAAGTATTATTGTGGATAACTGTCAGGATACACTATTTGGCGGTTTTGCGCCTAATTCAGAAACAGCAAAAGTAATGAGTGAAAATCTTGGGTCAAAGACTGTTATGAGTGGATCAGTCAGTAAAGGAAAAAATGATCCATCTCAGTCTTTACAAATGATAGAAAGACCTCTTATGACAACAGATGAATTAAAGAGTATGCCCAAGGGACATTTTATTTTGATGAAGACAGGAATGCATCCAATGAAAACAGTATTAAGATTATTTATTAAGTGGAAGATAAAATTGGACAAGGAATATCAGGTTAATCAAAGAGTACAAAGAGAAGTTAAATATGCAGATATAAATAAGATCACATCAATTTTAAAATATAAGTTTGAAAAAGATGACAATATAAAATTTGATCTTAAAAAAATAATAAACGAGGCGGGTGTCAAAGTTGAATAAGGATTATATGTATTTTTATACAAAAGTATCAAGTGCCAATGTAACTCCAGCAGGAAGAATGGTTTATAGAGCATTACTACGATACGCAAACAGGGAAACATGGTCTTGTTTTCCGTCGGTTAAAACAATTGTTAATGACACTGGACTATCAGAAAGAACAGTAAGAAAACAAATAAAGATACTTGTAGAAGAAGAACTCATAATAAAAATCCCAAGAAAAAGAGAAAACAACGGAAATACATCTAATATGTATTTTTTTAATTGATCTTTATCTTGGGATAGCTGTAATTATATAAGTGCATAGGGATGGTGCAGTTAGGACATCCCTGTAACTAGTTTGCTAATATTTGTTACAGAATATAATATTATCATTTAAATTATATATTTATTTTTTGAAAAAATTTTATGAATTACTGTAACTGAATTTAAAAAATAAGTTATATTTATAACACTGCTACAATCAATGTGGAAAAAAGAATAAATTAAAAAGAATAAAATCCACAAAATATAAAATACTTTGGTCGGTTTACTAAATATTAATTGTATTAATAAAAAAAATATATTTATTACAAATATAAAATTATTTAATTTCATAATGTACAAAAGTATACCAACTAAAAAAAATATATTAAACACGATGCAACATTTTATAGGTGTACTGCAATGTGAACCACCTATAAAAATTCTATAAGGAGTCCAAAATATTATAAATAAACAGGTAAATTTAAGTTGATTAAAAATAGTTCCTAGAAGAAGTATATCTATTATTAGAAAACCATTATATAAAATTACAAATAATCCATACCTATATATATCGGCATCATCTTTATTGATGATATTATTTTTTATAAAAATATTTACTATGTTATTAATCATATGATGTTAATTTCTCCTTGTATAATATCACTAATAAGTTATTAAGATTCTTAATTGATATATTTGGTATGTTTATTTCTGAAAGATTATCTATTATTTCCTTTTGGACAAAATCATTTGTAGGAATTATAAATTTTACTTCTAAAAAATTATCTTGCTCTGTTAAAAATAATTCTATTTCATTTACATATGAATAAAAGTATTTTAAAGAATCTGTTATTTTATTTATAAGCTCTAAATTATTGTAACTTTGATTTTGTGATACAAAGGAACATATTTTTAATTGTTTATTTTGTTGATGAAAAAACTTAATTTCAAAGTTGAGCATAAAGTCAAATAATTCATTATGAGTACAAATGACATTTGAAACACTTGAGACTGTATTTTTATATGATTCTATTTTTGAAATTGCATCATCATAATTTTGTTCGTATAAGTCAAATTCGATAGATTGGAGAATATAATTCATTCTATGACTGATATTTTCTATCTCAAACTTTATAGCTTTAATATTTTTTAGGTTTTCTTTAGTATAATTTTCACGTTGTTTTTTTAATTTATTTTCATATATGACTTTATTCATTTTCACCATTTGATTGAAAATAAAACAAAATGATAAAAATAACATTACAAAGCATATAAAGATAACATTTGCTGAACTAAAAGTGTCTGAAAATAAAACATTTGAAGTAAAATAGTATATCATTAGTAAAATAAATAATAGTTCAAATGTTAATAAATAATTTGTTTTTGTGTTTTGTGTTTTAGTAAGAAGTAAAGGCCTTTTTTTCAATGTAATTAATAAAAGAGTAATAAAAACAATTCTAGAAAAAATAAGTTCAGGATAATAAATTGTATTTGTCGAAAATACTTTCGCAGGAGTTATATGGAAAATAAATGAGAAAGTTAAGATAGAAAAATATACAGCGATAACTAATAAAATATTACAAAATAAAGAAATCATAATATCTTGTGTTGAAAACTCCTTGTTGAATGTAAAAAGGCTTAACCATAAAACTATTTGAATAAGTAATGTTTGTGAAAACCCTATGATATTAAAATTTGAGAGAAAAGCACTTATAAATGTATTAATAGGGATAGTAATTAATAAAAAGAAAATCTTATTTTTTTTCTCTAACTTTAAATATGATGATATGAAGTATGAAATAAGAAAATTTTCAAATAGATCATTAACAATTTCGAATAACATAATATTAATCCTCCTCTATAGCATATTCTTTTAAGATGGATAGAAATTCATTTTTAAATGGCTTCCCAATTTTCAATATTATATCATTATCTAATTTAATATAGTTTTTTTGCTCATCAACAATGTGTAAAACATTAACACAATTTTTTCTATTTATTTGTATTATTTGTCTAGAATTTATTTCATTTTGAACAGTTTTTAAAGTTTTATAAACGTGATACTGTTTGTTATTTGTATATATTGTGGTTAAATGATCAGATGTTTCTAAATAAATAATATCATCAATTAAAATACTTATAATTTCGGAATCATATTTAATTTTGTAGTATTCTTTCACTGTATAATAATCTGTTAAAAGTGTAAATGCAATTGTTAAATCTTTTTCTAAATTAGTTTTTCTAATAAAATAGAATGGCTGAACAGTAATTGCACTAAATATTAGATCACTACGTGAAGTAACAAAAATAATTTTTGCAGCCGGATTATCTTCTTTAATAAACTTAGCAATATCGATCCCATTAAGTTTAATTAAATCAACATCTAAAAAATAAATGTCATATTTTTTTTCTAAAAGAGTTTCACAATTAGTGTAACTATCAATAGAAGAAGTATCAAAAACATTACGAGAGAGAGATTTAACTTTATTGGAAAAGATTTTTAAAAAATTTTTATCATCATCAATTATAGCTATATTCATTTTTTCCTCCTAATAATTTATTTTATTAATATAATAGTACTTATTCAAAAGGATAAGTACTATTATATAATATTTAAAAAAATAATAACATAAATATAATATATTGAATAATTTTATTTTTTTAATTTTTCAGGAACTTCTGCTTGAAAATGTCCAATTTGTGATGGTGTACTTGCAGCAAATTGAGCAACAAATAAAACAAAAGCACTTAATAAATATAAATGTTTTTTCATATTTAAACTACCTCCTAAAAAAATAGTATCAAAAAAAGAATAAATATTATAAATAATAGCGTAAGAAGTCCTTATATATCGTAAAATAAAGAAAAAAGAGCGTTCTACGCTCAATATGTGTTAAAATAAATACACTAGGAAGGATGATAATTATGACACTTGGAGAAAGATTGAAAGCTGCTAGAATAAGAGAAAAATTATCACAGGAATTTGTTGCAAAAGAAGTAGGTGTTCATAGAACAACAATTGGTAAATATGAAAATAATGAATGTTTACCATCACTAACTACTATGATGAAATTAATTAAACTTTATAATGAAGATGCTAATTATATTTTATATGGAGATTCTAGGAGGATAATTGATGTTTCAAAATTTCCTGATAGCTTAATAAACAAAATATATTTTTTAATTAGTAAATTTTATCGGTAGCATAAGTAATATAAAATAATCTAAACTTGAGCTTTAATAAAACTTAGTAGTATACATATTAGGTTTTAAGCTCTTTTTTTATTAATATGGTATGTTCACGGTGTTTTTTTTGATTTCTACGTAATAAAAAAGGAACATGTCTCTATTTATTGTATATTTTTATTGTCTTAAGAAAATATATTAAAAATGGAGGTGATGCTAATGAGGTATAAACATAACATACAGTTATATGAGAACGATTGTGGGACTGCTTGCGTTATAAGTTGTCTAAATTATTATGGTTATACTGTTGACTATGAGAAAATAAAAAAAGGTATAAATAATAATGACTACGGAACAAGTATAAATGATATTAAGACTTTCTTCATATCAAATGGATTTGTATCAAAAATATTTAAAATTGATGAAAAATCAAAAAAGAATAAGTTTAAGAACATTTCTAATAAAAATTTACCATGTATTTTATTTTTAGAAAGGGAATTAGAAAATCATTATATTGTACTTTATAAAATTTTATCTAATGGAAAATGTATCATATCAGACCCATCACATCCTAAAATAGAAAAAATGAAAATAAGTGATATTTTAAAGAATGCACAATACATTTTAAGCATAGAAAAGAAAACAAATTCAAAAATACAAAGTGATATCTTAAAAAAGGGAAGAGAAACAAATATTATTCTGGATTTATTAATTAAGTATAAGAAGGAACTCTCTGGATTAGTTGGAATTTCTTTCTTATTAGTTTTGGTAAATATTTTATTATCTTCAGTACTTGGCTTTTTTATAGATAATTTATTACCAAATCTAAAAATGATAAATGGACTGACTATTTGTATAGCAATAATGATTTATATATTAGTAAGTTTTAGTGACACATATTTAAATTATTTAAAAATTGGGTATGTTCAAGATATAACAAATAATATTGAATATTATCTTTATCATAGGTATATAAATAATGTTTTAAATATTAAACCTAGATTATTAAATTCTCTACACTCGGGCGAACTAATAAATAGGTTAAAAGAAGGTATGAACATTGTAGACTTAATTTCAATGATATTAACGAGAGTAATAGTCGATGTGATATTAATCATAATTGCAATATTGATACTTTTTAAAATTAGTAGTTTTTTAGGAATTATACATTTAATTATGTGTGTTATATCAATAATTATTGTAAAAATATATTTTAATAGAATATATGAAAATAGCTATAACATACATAAAGATTATGCTAATTTAGACGATAAATTAATATCAGTTATTACTAACTTAGAAAATGAAAAGATCTATAACAGAGAAGAAATTGATAGCGATAAAGTGGATTTTTTATTAAAAAAATATATAAAAAATAGAAATGTAAGCTTTAAATATTCAAAAAGTTTAACAGCATTTCAAGGTATAATTTCACAAATAACTAATTTTTCAACTATACTCATAGGAATGGTACTAATTAACAATAAGATACTCAGTTTGGGATCGCTTATAGTATTTATTAATATTTCTAATTTATTAATACAAGCTGTATTAGAAACAGTAAATGTTCAGGTTGATGTTGAAAATCAAATGATTTCTTATAAAAGGTTTATAGCAATACTTAATATTAATAATGATGATGAAAAAATTAATAATAATGATATAGGTAAAATAAAACAGATAAGTTTAAAGGATTATTCCTTAGGGTATGGATTAAAAAATCTGCTTATTAATTCAAATGCAGATTTTAAGATTGAAAATAATAATATTATTGTAGGTAAAAGCGGCAGTGGAAAGAGCTCTTTAGCTAAATCAATAATTGGATTAAATGAAAGTTATTTAGGAAATATATACTTTAATAATATTAATATTAAATATTTAAATGGTCATTATATACGAGAAAAAGTTGTGTATCTTTATAATGATATTCCAATGGTAAAAGGAACTATAATTAATTTTTTGACGGATGGGAAAAATGTTATGTCAAACAAAGTTTTAACTGTCTGCCATGATTTGAATATTTTGGATTTTATAATGTCATTACCAAATCAATTCAATTATGAGATTCAAAAGGATGGATCGAATTTATCATTGGGACAAAAACAAAGATTATCTATAGCATATGGTATTTTAAAAAATCCAGACGTAATAATATTTGATGAGACTTTTTCAAATATTGACGATGAAAACAAAAATAAAATTTTAGAAAATTTGGATAAATACAATATATTAAAAATATATATTACACATCAAAAATTAAATGTAACAAGTAAAAAGAAATTTGAAATAAAAAAACACTCAATACTACAACAAGAATAACAAAAAAGAGGTTTCAAAATGAAAAAAATTATATTAGTTATTTTTGCAGCGTTTATGTTTGTTGGTTGTGAAACAAAACCAAAAAATAATACAAAAGGAATTCAACAATATCTAGGTGCTATCAGTATAACGGATATTGAAAATAAGAATGATCATCACGATGATTTTTTTGTTTATGTTGCTCGTCCAACGTGTAGTGACTGCGAAATATTAGATGATAGGATTATACATGATTTAAAATCAAATCCAGACTTGAAAAAACTAAAATATTTAGATGTAACAGAGATACATAAAAATAATTCAAAATGGACAAGATTTAAGAAAAGTCATAACATTGAGGGAACACCAAGTTTTCTCCATTATAAAAATGGAAAAATCGTTGGTGAATATGGATGGACAGAAAATGATGGATTTGATTATGAATATTTTTTAAATTGGATAAAGAATGAAGGTATATAGTAATGGATAATAGAGTAAATCTAATTTTTAAGTATTTAAAGAATAAAAATTTTATAGATAAATTCTACAGGGTTATATATCCAAGTCAATACCGTGACTTAAATAACGAACTTCTATTAAATAATATGGGGATCAAAGCTCATTTTTCTAACAAAAGTATTACAGATGATAAGTCAATATTAGTGAATGAAAAAAGTTGGAGATATGCATCTGTAAATAAGAAGAGCCAAGATGAAACTGTGCTTATAATAGATGAAATAGATGATGATAAATTAACGGCTTTTAAGAAAAATACAGTAACTTCTATATTTTTACGATTGATAAATTATTCTAAAGCACAACTATTTGGAGGAATTTTACTTAATGGAATTAAGTATTTGTCTTTGTTTTATATTTGTTTGTATTTTGCGAATATTACTGAATTATCTTTCAATCTAAAAGACAAGGCATTTTTCGAATATAGTTCTTTAGTTATATTACTATTGATTTTACTTAATGTCATTATAGCTATTTTTAATGATAAAAATGAAAAGAAAAATATAGATGAACTAAAAAATCATTTCAGTAAAAATATAACAAATAGCAGAAAATTATTATTAATGAACAAGGGGTTGTTCAGAAACACTGTAAATTTATTATCTGTTATTTATGTAATTATATTGTTGTATTTTTTAGACATACAGTCTTTAAAGTATGGACTATCATTAATTATTCCTTTAATAATGATATCTTTTATAGAAATAAGTTATTTAAATAGAAATGGAATAAAACTAAAAAAATTAAACAAAATTATAACAATATTATTTTGTATATCTTTAACTTACAGTGTATTCATATTCCTGTCATATAGAGTAATGTCTGATTCAATTGCATTAAATACATTTATTATTGATTTTGTTTTAATTGCTTTACTACTAATGCCTTTTATTCAGTTAGACATTAAATTATTAGACTATATAGATTATTTAATATATTTAGAAAATAATAATTTGAATAGTAATGATAATGAAATTGATAAGAAACAATTAGTTTTATTAGAAACGCCTGCAGTTGTTGTTAGTGAGTTATCAGATAAAAATGGTTTATTTGAATCTATTAATTTAATAGTTGATAGTAATAGTATTATTGAAATTTGTGGGGAAGCATTATCAGGAAAAACAATGCTTTATAAATTACTTACGAATTCTAAATTGAGAAAAAGTGGTACTGTAACAATTAATGATCAAGAATTAAATTCAATTAGTACATACAATAATCTAATAATGTATGTAAAAGAAAATAATGAATTTGGTAATAAGACATTTAAAGAGTTTTTGATAGGTGATGATAAAATATCAGAAGGTTATTTATATAATTTGATTTACGAATTAAATATCACATTTTTATTAGATAGAATGCCAAGCAAGCTTAATACTTGTATAAGAGTATGTGATTTATCAAATAGCGAAATTGTTTTGTTAAATATATTAAGAGCAATTCTACGAGACTATAGGATTTACTTTTTTGATCAATTGCTATCTCAACTTAATTTAGAACAGTTGAATACTATTATGAATTGGATGAGTAAATCTAATTCAACATACATAGTTTTAGAAAATAATACTTTAGTACATTCAAAGATAAATAACTATTATCAAATAAATAATAATAAGTTAAAAGAGGTCGTTTAAAGTGATAAAAAAATTAGTTTTAATAGCTCTGTTATTATTATCCTTGTATTTTCCATTTTCGATGGTGGTTGCAGAAGCAAAAGATATGAATTTATATTATATTCTTAATACATCTAATGAATTAAAAGAAAAAATGAACACTAATCAATTAGTATATATATACTTTTTCAAAGATGATTGTACAGCTTGTAGCAGCTTTAAAGAAGTATTGAATAGTGAAATTGAAAAAAAAGGATTAAAAATATATGCGGTTAATATAAACAATAAAGCAATGAAATATTTTGATTTAGTAAAAAAATACAATTTAACCAAAACACCAACATTGATCTGTTTTAAAAATAATAAAGAGCTAAAGAGAAAAGAAGGTTATGTTAGTGAAGAAAAATTAGATAAATTTGTAGAAGGAGGAGCGAAATGAAGTCAAATATTAATGATAAATTTTTTAGTAAAGAATGCCTGAAAAATACGTTAAAAATAAACATTAATAATGTTGGTTATTCTAAAATAATAAATAAATTTTTATGCTCTCTCAATATTATTGATAATTACAAAAATGTTTTTAGTTATTTAAATACGAAGTATTATACATCAGTTATTAGTAATTTAGAAATAGATGAGTATGAAAAATATAATAATGAAAAAATAAATATTACTTTATGTGCAATTGTAAAAAATGAAGAAAGATGTATAAAACGTTTTTTAGATAAACATTTACCTTATTTTGATGAAATTGTTATTGTAGATACGGGATCAACGGATAATACTTTAAATATTTTAAAATCATATAAGGCAATGAATAAAAAATTAAATACCTTTGATTATATATGGGAAGATGACTTTTCAAAGGCAAGAAATTTTGCTAAAAAAAATGCTAAAAATGAGTGGATACTATTTTTGGATGCTGATGAATATATTAAAGAATCAGAAATAAATAAGCTTTATGATTTATTAAAAATCATTGATTTTCATGAAAATAAAAAAGAATTTGCATTTAGCTTGGAAATTCAAAACAAGGATTCTAATATACGAAATATTACAATGCAAAGAATAATAAATAATAGTAAATATTTAAATTATTATGGTAGGGTACATGAATATGTTAAATCAACTTCTAAAAATGGACAGTTTGCATTATGTCATACAAATATAGTTGTTTTTCATGATGGTTATATGAATGGAATAATCAAGAAAAAAGATAAAGTAAATAGGAATCTAGAGTTGTTGAGAAAAATGATAGAAGAGGATACTTCTAATTTTAGGTGGCTTTATTATTTTACAAGAGATATTATCTATAATCCAAATCTTGAAGAAATTAGTTATATTACAGAAAACTACTTACCAAAAATAAAAAAACAGTTTAATAAAGAATATTCTAAAGAAGTAATAGTAAATATAATTGCTATTTATTTCCAATGTGGACAATTTGAATTGGTTGACAAATTGATACAAGAATATGAGGAATTGGAAAAGGATAATTACGATTTTGTTTATTATAAGACATTACTACATTATATTGAATGCAAAAATAAGATGAATTATTTATTGAAGGAAATATGTAAATATCGAAAGAAAACATTTAATAAAATGGAAAGTAGGATTAATTATGATGGATATCATATTGATTTATTAATAGGCTTATTGCTATTTGAAATTGGAAAATTTGATCAAGCACGAAAATATATTGAATTTATAGATAATAAAATAGATGATGATTTATTATTTGTTGATATCGAACCTATTAAGCAATTATTGAATATCCAAGATAGTTAATATAAATGTGGTTTATAGATATGAAAGTGAAAGGTGGAAATAAAAATGGAAAGTAAAAAATTATTTAATGAAGTATTTGAAGAAGTAGACGTAGATGAATTAGCAGGTAAAGCAACAAAAGCACAATGTAAATATTGGTGGAAAATGACAGCTGGTCTAACAAGTTGTTTAGGTACAGGATCTACTTGGTGTCAACTTTATCAAGAAAATTGTTATAACAAGAAATAATAGATACTATTAAAAATTTTATATTGAGATATCTATAAATCACATCTATGTTAATTATTAACTCTAATAAATGGTAGGTAATGTTGATTTTAACAGATATATGAGTCTAATTGGAAGGGAGTTAATTTATATGTTAAGTATTTCTATTGAAATGTTATTTAAGGAAAAGAAAAAAATCATGAGTTTAATGCTGTCTTTAATAGCTACATTTGTTGTTTGTATTGTATTTATTCAATTTTTTTCGAATCCGTATTTAATAAAAATGACAAGTATTAGTCATAAAATTGCATATGGTAGTAATTATATTTTGCCTTTGGATGTTGTGAATTTTTCTGATAATTTTGCAGTAATGACTTTATCAATAGCATTGTTAATTATATGCATTTTTCTTATAAGTTACAGTTGTTATTATTATTGTTTAACATCGTCTGTAGAATTAGGATTCTTGAAAATGGCAGGATACAATACATTTCATATATTGTGTTATAAAGCAATTCAAATGTTAGTTATAACAATTGTTTCATTGTTAATTTCAGTAATTTTATCATTTATTTTTGTACCACTTGTTTTATTAATTATAAATATTTACACAAAGTCTAATATACCATTATTTAATTTTTCAATTAAATCATATTTATTTTTATTAGGTATTGTTTTATTTATTTTTGTTCTATTGATTGCATTTGAAACAAAATATGTCATCTCAACTAATATCTCAGGATTATTAAAAACTAACAATATTAATGGTTATAAAGTAGATAACAGATCATTAAAAATACCTGATGTTGTCTTTTTAATAGCTTATTGTGTAGGTCTATTTGCGATGTATGTAGGAAAAGAATTGGATATGGGTTTTGTTATTGCATCATGTGTGGGTGCTTTAGGAGCCTATGGGATGTTTTACTATTGGGTACCAAATACAATTTTAGAATTATTTGATGATGTAGAAATAGAAGCTAAGAAGTATGTTGTTTTAGGAAATGTATCTATGTTTATGCAACAGTCAAGAACATTAATTATATTGATTATGATTTCTGTAATTATTTTTCCATCCTTAATTTTATTTGCAGATAGTAGACCATTTTTATCAATTGCATTGCATATTGCATTTGTCCTAACAAATATTTTATTAGCAACGAGTTTAATAAATCGTTTTCAAATAGATAATCATGAAAAAAAAGGAAGTTATAATAATTTAATGAAGATAGGATTATCTAAAAGTGAGGTTACAAATATTTCTACTCAACAAGTAAACGTATTTTATATTATATTTTGGATTTTTACTCTTATATATATATTATGTATATTCATTGCATTTTTTATAAGGGGAAAATTAAATATAGTATTAGGATTAAAGGTTTTGCTTGAGTATACTGTACCATACTTATTATCACAATTAATTATTTATCAATATAAAAGGAGAGATACATCATGGCAATCATCGAAATAGAAAATTTGAAAAAAGTATATAACCCATATAGCGCATATCCTAAAGTTGCATTGAATAATTTATCTTTAAAGGTAGATGAGGGAGATTTTGTTTGCATAATGGGTGCTTCAGGATCTGGTAAGACAACATTGATTAGTATTATGTCTACAATAGATGATGCGACTAACGGAAAAATTATTATTGGAGATAAAAATATTGCAACAATGAATGAAAATGAAAAGTCAAAGATGAGAAAAAATGAAATCGGATTTATTTTTCAAAACTATAATTTAATTGATTCGCTAAGAATTAAAGATAATATTTTATTTTCATTAAGACTTAATAAAATTAATAAAGAAGAACAAATTGAGAAATTAAATAAGCTCTCAAAACAGTTAGGAATTGAAGAAATATTAGATAAGTACCCTTCACAATGTTCAGGTGGGCAACAACAAAGAGCAGCAATCGCAAGAGCATTAATAATGGAGCCAAAAATCATTTTTGCGGATGAGCCCACAGGAAGTTTGGATAGTATCAACGCTAAAGAACTCATGGTACTTTTTAGAGAAATTAATAAAATGAATAATACAACTATTGTGATGGTTACTCATGATAGTTTGGTTGCTTCATATTCGTCTAAACTCTATTATTTAGAGGATGGAAAAATATCTAAATGTATAGAAAAAGAAAATAAAAAGCAAGAAGAATATTATAAAGAAATTATAAATATAACTACAAAAATGGATTTATCACATGTATAGGAGGATAATCTTATGAAAAAAACAAAACAAAAATTATTAATTGTAGTAATGGTCATTGTTGCTTTAGCTATGGTAGCAGTGGTAACCTTAACAGGTCATAGCGATCCTTATAAAACAAAAGAATATAAACATTTAGAAGTAAATGAAATATTTAAAGGATATCATTATGTATATTTTTATTCCCCAAAAGATTCAAAGAGTGTAAGTAGTGATACAGGAATTAGAAGTTTGAACAAGGGAATCAATGATTTATATTTTGTTAATCTAAATGAAAAAAATGATGACTTAAAAGAAATTGATTTGACAAAATATGGGAATTTAAAAGAAATTAAACCAACAACACTTATTTATGTTAGAGATGGTAAAATTGAAAAGGTTTATAAAGGTGTAAATCAAATTAGTAATGCACAAGAAAAGATATTAGAAGGATCTTGGGATGATTAAATTTTTTTAGAGAAAAGAATTGTGGAAATATCTATAATTCTTTCTCTCATTTTAATTACATGATTAAAAATTAGTTTAGATTAATATGAAAAGAAGATTTAATAAATAGTATGTAATCGAGATAGAAAATGATTAAAATGGAGGAAAATAAATTGAATAAAGATTTAAAAAATGTAGAAGATTTTTATAGAAAGTATGATGATACTTGCACAAAAAAATCAATTATAAATAGTTTGGGAGGAATATATCCTTATGTTTATAATATAGAGGAAAAACTAATTTATTTAATTTTAATTGGATATTTTTTAGTACAAATTATTATAAGTGGTTTTAAATTAGAAAAATCTACGTTAAATATCTTCCAATTAATTTGTCATTACATACTTTTACCAATATTATTCTTGATTTTGTTGTTTTTAATTATGGTAATATGTGAAAAATTATTGATTCGTAAAATAAAAAAGAAATACAAGATAAAAGATACAGGATATCAAACATTTTTTTGGAAAATTGAACTACCAAGTGTTAATAGAACTATTAAAAAACAATTAGAAACTAATAAGGTAGAATTTATAAAAAAAGAATTATCAAGTTATTCTAAAGAACAGATGTTAATAATTTATAAATTTACGGAAGATTCAATTAGAAACATATCTATAGAGATTTCAAATAAATCAAACATAAATATATACAATTCCTTTTTAACTGTTTTTTTGACGGTTCTTTTAACTAATTTATTGTCTTTTAAAAATATAGATACTATAAAAGATATGACTATTATTATTGTTTATTCTTTAATTATTGTTGTGAGTATTTATTTTATTTATAGATCTTTTATTTATATATATAAAAAATATGAAACCAATTTTTTATTAGGACATTTAAAAAATGAAGAAAAACAGATGAAACAATTTTCGCATTTTATAAAAAAAGTAATTATTAATTATGAGTATTATAAGGAGGAAATCAATTGTATGAATAAATTAACACCAGAAGAAAAAGAAAGATTACATGAAAGACCATATTTTACATTTGTAGAAGCAAGCCGTTCTTCATTATCAAATGATTTATTTTTTATAGATTTATCATTTAAAAATGATGGGATGGAAAAATCTTTTAGAACATATCCGGAATCAAATGGTAAAACAAATATTTTAAATAAAATTGTTAGTTTTAAAAGAGTAGAACCTAATAGAACACCTATTATAAAGGTTGATCAAGAATTCACAACTACATGGTGCTTTGATGATGCTAAAAATTTCGAAAATTGTATGGTTAATGTAGTTATTGAATTTCTAGATGTTTTAGAAAGAAAATATACCCAATCTTTTGAGATTGCTTTATCAATGGTTAATGGAGAAATTCATGGAGATGCAATAAGCTATAGTGATCCAGTTCTTAAAAATGAATAAGTAGTTAAAAATATAAAATTCAGTTATCAAGGGTACAACCAAATTTATTTTTTTGAATTTGTACCCTTTTTTAATACGTAAATTACTATGAAAAATTAATAATCGTATCGGTAGTGAAATTAGGCAAAGTCTAAAACGCTACTTTTTTATATTCCGCTTTAGGCATTATCTATTAAGAGGGATATATTTATGCATAAAATCAGATCTCCTCCTGATTATCTTCAGCTAAAAAATACAGGAGGAAGATATGGTTGATTAAATGATTATTGATTGTTTTTTCTAATATTTTCGATTTTGACATTGTCTTCATTATTGATAATTGAGTCAATAATATCATTAAATATTTTATCTTCCGTAGTTTTCCGCTTTTTAACTGTATGATATATCAAACAAAGAAGTTACGCTATGATTATTAAAATGACATTCACTGGTGATATTGTCAACATTTAACTTGGGCAATATTTTTATGAAAAAATTTCAGCAGTTGAATTAAATATACTATTAAATATTAGTAACTTATAAGACATCTTAAAAATATATAAATGTGAATTATCGAACGATATATGATATAATTGTTCGTGATAAAAGAACTATAGGGTCGTGTTATGTAGAATTAATAATAGATACACTTTAATTGAGGTGAACTATTATGTCTAAAAATACGAACTCAGCTGGAAATATAATTAAAGAGGCAAGAGAAAGTTATAATTATACAACGGAAGAATGTGCAGAAAAATTAGGAATTTCTACAAGATATTTACAAAAAATAGAAAATGAAGGTAATTTGCCTAGTTATGGAACATTACGAAATATAGTTCGATTGTTTTCAATTGATGCAAATTATTTATTTTACGATGACTATAATAAAGAAGATTTTTTAAGAAGTAATGTTATACAAAAAATTAAATTATGCAATGATTATGAGTTAAATGTTATTTCTGCAACCCTTAATGCATTACTTACGAAAAAATAGAAGGTGATCATAATGTTAAAAATGATAATTTGTGATGATGATAAAATATTTTGTTCTAACTTGGAAAATTTAGTTATAGAAGTGTGCAAAGAACGATACTTAAAATATGAAATTTCCATGTTTTATGAAATAGATAAATTAAAGAGATATTTAAATGATAACAATGATATAGATCTTATTTTTTTAGATATTGAAGTAAAAAACAAGCTAGGATATGAATTGGGAAATTATATAAGGGATGTGCTTAATTTACAAAAAATTAGCATAGTATATATATCAAATCATTCATCTTATGCATTGTCATTATTTAAAACAAGGCCCATTGATTTTCTTGTTAAGCCCATTAAAAAAGTTGATTTGAGTAATGTTTTAGATCAATATTTTAAATTAGATAAAGAAAAGAGAGATTTTTTTAAATTTAAAAATAAAATAGGTTATCAAAGAATAGATATTCAGGATATCTATTATTTTGAAAGTGAAAATAAGATAATTAAAATTCATTGCATAAATAACATTATAGAATTTTACGGAAAGTTAAATGATGTTGAACAAAAGTTAAATGATTCTTTTATGAGAATTCACAATTCTATTTTAGTGAATAGTATTTATGTCTCACAATTTAAGTATAACGAAATAAAGATGATAAATGGAGAGTTGTTACCTATAAGTCAAAGTAGAAGACAAGATATAAGAAAAAAACAAATGGATAGATGGGAGAATAATTCATGAAAGATATTTTACATCTAAATCTGTATCTTATAACGAATTTATTGACTGTATATACTGTTTTTAAATTTTTTAAAATATTTTTTGATGAAGAAAGATATCAAAAATACAAAATTGCAGTTTATTTTTTATATTATATAACTACAACGAGCGTATATTTGTTTTGCCATAATTCGCTTTTGACATTAGTAGCTAATATTATTTGTATGTTTGTGATTACTAATTTGTATAAATCAAGTTTATCAAAAAAGTGCATTGCGGTTGCTTTAGTATATGGTGTTTCAATGTTAGTAGAATGCATTGTTGTTTTGATTGGTATTTTTTTAAAATGGGGTAATGTGGAAATAACAGGACTTATTGTAAGCAGAATTATTTTGTTGATAATAGTTCAAATACTACATACAAATACATTCATACAAAAAGAGATTCTAATTCCAAAGATACAATGAATTTCAATAATAGTATTTCCATGTGGAACCGTACTACTTTTTTTACTCTTAGATAAGGGTGATTTTTCTAATAATTTGCTTTTACCAAGTGTAATGATTTTATTATTTTTTAATATTCTCATTTTTTATATATTTGATAAGCTTAATAGCGAATATATAAAATCCATTGATGAAAAAATAAAAGCAAATAAAAAAGAATTAGAGGCAAGATATTATTTACAAGAAAGAAATGTTTTTTATAATCAACTTTTAATTGCACAAGATACAGGGGAAAAAGTAAAAATGATACAACATGATATTAAAGGACATGTATTTGCTTTAAGAAAAATATTGGAGAATAATGATATACAAGAAGCGCTAATTTATTTGAAAAGAATTGATGATTCTTCGAAAAATAAAGATGATTTTGTAAATACAGGAAATACTGTTATATCAAGCATTTTAAATTATTTTATAAAAAACGCATTATCAAAGGGAGTTTCTGTTGATTATAGCATTAAAATTCCAGAAGAAATTAGTATTGAGCCGTTTGATATAAGTAGAATTCTAATAAATGTTTTACAGAATTCAATAGAGGCAATAGAAAAATGCTCTAATGATAAGTATTTAGATATAAAAATGAAATATGATAAAAATATCTTATATATCATGGTAAAAAATACATATAATAGTACAATAACAGAGATTGATGGGAATTTGTTAACAACAAAAAAAGATAAAGAAAATCACGGAATTGGAATTCAAAGTATAAAAAATAGTGTTGATAAATACGATGGTGCGATGGAATATACATACGATGATAAGCATTTTAAAACATATATAATGCTTTACTTAAAATAGCTAAGGCTGGTATTGGTTCAGGCAAGGTTCAAAACCTTGTCTTTTTTTGTAGATTTCACCAAAAAAAGTTTAAATTTCGGCAATGTTACTTTGTAAATCATAATATGGGATATTATGTGATAAAGAATGGAGGGAAAATATATATGAAAAAAAAACTATTAAAATTATTAGCTGGGTCAGCATTTTTGATGACATTATGCAATGTAAACATGACATGTTTTTATTGGATCAATCAACCAACTGTACCTGAAAAAGCAAAAAAATTGAGAAGATTCTAAAATGCTTTCAAAAGTATGTAATAAAATAGTAAATCTACTAATTCAAAATCATATTATTCAAAAGGATGATCGAGAAATTTATTATTTTGGTTTGTACCAAATGATATCTTTTATTTTTAATACAATTACTACTTTAGTAATTGTTTCATTCTTTAATATGTATATAGAAGGTTTACTATTTTGTGTATTTTATTACTTATTACGTTGTTACGGTGGAGGATATCATAGTAAATCAGTTATAGTGTGCTATATTTTGTCAATTTTACTGATAATAGCAGTTTTATGTATAACTATTAAAATAAAGCTAAGTATGCTGTTTTTATCTATTTTTGTAGCAAGCTTTATTTTTGTGTTCTTCGTATCACCAGTCGAAACAAGTACAAAAAAATTGGATGAAAAAGAAAAAAATGTTTATCAGGGAAAAACAAAAGTTATTCTTATTGTTGGAATAATAGTAATTGTGTTGATGCTAATAAAAGGCTTCTATCAAGTAGTTATCAGTATGTCATTATCAATTATTATTGAAGCATTTATGCAAGTAATTGGATTAATAGATAATAAATGTAGAAAGCAACAATTTAAATTGGGAGGATAAATTATGCGTTTTAAGAAATGGACGACAAGAAATATCATTGTTGGGCTCATCGTATTTTTATCAGTTGTTGGTGTTAGTGGCGCTGTTTATTATCAGACAAGTCAGAAAACACAGGCAATTGAGGATAATGGCTATTATGAATGCAGTGGGAAATTTGACAGTAAAATGACGCCGGTATCTAATATGCTTATTATTTTGAAAATAATAAACGGAAGTAATTTCTGTGACGATGGGTGGTATCAAGAAGTTCAGGAATGTCAGAGTATTTTAAATAAACAGATTCAGGAAAATTCTAACAGTAAAGATCCTTATGTCAGACAAATGATGGAGCTGCAACAGGCTATCGTAAAGAAGCTTCATTCATTTTCGACAGAAGCATGGGTCAATATGCTATGTGAAAAAGATGTAGATGATCTTCAAAAAGCATACAATGCCTACCATGATTATTATTATCAACATTATAGTAATGAGGAGGCTGTTTAGATGAAAGCTGGACTTAATAAAATAAAGATAGCCATCATTTCTATGATAGTTCTAGCTATGGCAATTGGTCAGCTTGAACTGTTTGGAAAAGTATATGCAGAAGAACTTGAAAAAATCAAGGAACAGGATCCATATGGAGAATATTATGATGAAAATATCAATAATGTTCATAAGACATCTGCACAAATAATAGAAAAAGGAAATCCTGATGTTATTACAAAAGAACCTTCGGTAGATGAAGAAGATACTTCAAGACAAAATGATCAGGAAATCGTTAAATTAAGAACAGAAAACACAAAAACTTATAAACTGTCAAGTGGGGAATATGTGACAGATTTTTATTTCGAGCAGATACATAAAAAAGAAGATGGAAAATATGTTGAGATTGATAACGATATAGAAAAGAAAACATCGTTATTCAGATCAACACCTTCTTATGAAAATAAAGATGGTCTTTATGACATCAACATTCAAAAAGGCATACTAGAAATTACAGATCCTAAAGACAATGTGCTTACAGTTATGCCTTCTGGAAGTCTTACAAATTATGCTATCAAAGAAAATGTTATTCTGTATTCAGAAGTAGAAAAAAATTTAGATTTAGAATACAGAATCAATTCAAATACGGTTTCACAAAATATCTATATCAATGGGGAACTTGATAAAGATACTTATTCATTTGAAGTTTACAAAGATGACTATGATGTCAGTAAAAATGATGCAGGATCTATTGTTTTTAAGAAAGATAAAAAAGAAATCTTTGTATTAAATGCACCTTATCTTGTTGATAAGGATGGAAACAGAAATCAGGAAGTAGGATATGACTATAAGGAGCTTGATAATGGCAATATCAAAGTTACATTGTCATTAACAACATCTTGGTTAAGTGAAGAAGACAGAGTCTATCCTGTTGTTGCCAGATCAAATGTGGCAGTTGAAAATGTGGATGTTATTGATCTTGAATCAAGCTATATCCGTTCAGGAAGACCAAATATCCAAAGTCAATATTCAGATTTGTTTGTTGGATATGATGATAACTTCTACGGTGGTAAAAATAGCAATATTAAAATTGCCAGAACATTCATCTATTTTGCAATGCCAAATATCGGTGAAAATCAAAGAGTTGAAAATGCTGTTTTGAAACTTTATAAGGAACAGGATCTGGATCGTGCCAATGAGTTAAATGATATCAATATCTATAACTTCAGCTATGTTGATCCCGGTAAGGTTACATGGAATACACAGCCGGCAGATAACCAAAAACAGTTTATTTCAAATACCAAGTTTTCTAAACCAAAAGGATTTAAAGAATTTGATATTACAAAGCACGTCCAAGAATTAAAGGATGGGCAAAAGAAAACATTGATTCTGCAAGTTACGGATGAATCGCCTAACTGGAAATGTAATGTTTTTAATTCAGAATCAACAGGAAATCTGCCAAAGGTTGAAATTTATCACTGTGATGATTTTGATGTCGATCCAAATCTGGACATCAACGAGTTTGACAATGAATTAAGAGTTTACAGTAAAGACGGTCAATATTTCGAAGCAATCAGCATGGATGGTATTGCTAAGCCAAACAGTGATATTGATTTTGATCTTTATGCCAAAACAAATGAAACAGATTTTGAACTTGTAAAATCACAACATGCCAAAGAAAAAAGTTCACCTTATTTCATTGATCCAGTTTATATAACTGATCCAATTGATGGAACCCAAAAATATGAAAAGGGTGAAGTCAACTATACAACGAGCTATCTAAAAATTGGAGATATTCCAAAATACGATACGTTCTATGAATATCGAATGAAAGTTAAAAAGGATGGCACTGAGTCAGAAAAAGAACTGATTACAGACGGATTTATTATCTATAAGGTAAAACTTGGAGATAATCTTAAATCTATTGCATCACACTATGGCTTGAAGGTAGATGATATTAAAAAAGACAATAATACATCTACAAACAAGGTCAAAGAGGGAGATGTTCTTTTCTTAAGATTTGCAAAAGATAATCCAAAAGTACCTAAGGATGTCTACAGACCACCATTAAAGCTTTCATCTTTTGAGGCAAAATATGTTTACAGAGGGCCTGCGTGCTACGGAAACTGTGCAGTTGCCGATCCAGTTAATACAAGTATTGGAAACTTCTATCATGAATCAAAAGATTTTACTTTAACAGATTTTGATGAATTAAGCTTGACGCGTGTCTATAACTCTTATGGAGAAGATAATGCATCGATTTTTGGAAACAATTATTCATCAAATATTGAACAGTATATTTCCTATGATAAAGACGATAACATGATCTTTTACAGAGGAGATGGAAAGATCTTAAAAATTGAAAAGAAAGATGGAAAATATGTACCTAAACTTATTGATCGTCTTACTGTCAATGTTGATGGTGACTATGTTTCTATTAAAGATGATAAAGAAGATGTTACATATATCTTTGATGAATATGGAATTCTGACATCTATTAAAACGAAAACGGGATTTGAATCACGTATCAACTATGATGAATATGGATTTATTACAAATATTGATATGGGAAACAAACAAGTAACGTTTGAATACAATGATTATCATCTTGTCAGCAAAATCAACTTGCCAAATGGTACAAATGTACAATATCAATATAACGCAGACAGACAGCTTACAGCATTTATTGATGCCAATGGAAACAGTGAACAATACAGCTATGATAAAAATGGCAAGGTAAAAAGTATTACAGACAAAAATGGAAATACTTTGGCACAAAATACCTATAAGGATAACGGAGTTGTCGTTTCACAAACGGATGCCAATGGAAACAAGGTCTCTTTTGACTATAAAGGAAATACGACAAGTGTTACCTATAATGATAAGGAAACAGAAAAGTATGTTCTTGATGACAGCTATAAGGTAACAAAAATTACAAAGGCGGATGGATCATCGAAAAGCTATAGCTATAATGATGCTGGAAATATGATCAGTGAAACAGATGAAAAAGGTCAAAAGACAACATATGAGTACAATAAAAAAGGCTATCTGACATTGCAAAGCAATCCAGATGGAACAAGTGAAAAATATACCTATGATGAAAATGATAATGTAACATCAAAAACATCTGCGGATGGTACGAAAGAAACCTATAAATATGACAGCAACAGCAATCTGATTTATGAAAACAGTGAAGACAGAAAAGGTGTGACTTATGAATATAATGAACAGAACCTTCTTGTCAAAGAAACAGATGCTCTTGGTGTATGGAAAAGCTATGCCTACGATGGCAATCAGGTTGTAACAGTTACTCACAGCAATGGTCTGGTAGAAAACTACAGCTATGATGCCATGGGAAATATTGTTAATGAATCTGATTCAAACGGTCGTACAACAGTATATGTCTATGATAATCGCAATCAGATCATCAAGAAAACAGATTCCTATGGAAACAGTGAAGAATACAAATATGATGGAAATGGAAACGTTGTTGAATATATCGACAAGCTTGGAAGCAAAACAGTTACAGTATATGATAAAAATAACAACGCTATCCAAACTCAAAAGGGAAATCTAAAAACATCTAAGAAGTATGACAATCGTGATCGTATTATCAGTGAAACAGATGAACAAGGACTTACTAAAAAATATACGTATGACGCCAAAGGACAAATCGTAAAGGAAACGGATGCCTATGGTCAGGTTACAACGCATACTTATGATGCAGTCGGTCATGAAATCAAGACAGTTGATGGAAAAGGAAATACAACATCAAATGAATATGATGGAGATAATCTTGTAAAGACAACAGATGCAAGAGGAAATGTTACATCCTATGAATATGATGAGTTTAACAGAGTTGTAAAAACAACTTTACCTAATGGAAAAACTGAAACAAAAGAATATGATAAAAATGGAAATATCATTAAGACAGTAGATCAAAGGGGACTTGCCAATACCAAAGAATATGATACTTTTGACAGAGTCATTAAAGAGGTCAATGAGCAAGGTGTTGCTATTTCAAATGAATATGATGTCTATGGTCAACTGATTAAAAAGACAGAAGATAAAAAGACAACAACATACAGCTATGATGTTTATGGAAACACTCTCAGTGAAACAGATACCTATGGAAATACAAAGACAAGTGAATATGATAAGCTCGACAGACTTGTTAAGGAAACGGATGAACTAGGCAATGTTACACAACATAAATATGATGCAATGGACAATGAAACAGAAACGATTGATGCCAAAGGAAACAGCGAAAGAAAAATTTATGACATCAACAGTATTCTGGTTCAGGATGTTGATAAACTTGGAAACATTACAACTTATAAATACAATGACAAGGGTCAACAAGTCGAAACGGTTGATGCCTATAAAAATACAACAAAATTTGAATATGACAAGTTTGGTAATGTAACTAAGACAACAATCAATGATACACCGGTAGAAATCAAATCTTATGATGAATACGGGCGTGTTACAAAAACAAACAAGATCAGTGAGGTCACTGTTGAAGAATATGATAGTTTTGATCAGGTCATCAAGTCTACGAATCAGACAACAGGACTTGTTACAGAAACTGAATATGATAAAAATGGAAATGTAACCAAAACATCTGATAACGGTGGAAAAGTAACAACTCATGAATATGATGACTTCAGTCAGGAAGTCAGCTCAACAGATCCATATGGCAGAGTTTCAAGCAAGACATATGACAAGTATGGTCGTGTTGTTAAAGAAGTAAGCAATACAAATGAAGCAACAGATTATGAATACGACAAATATGGAAATGTAGTCAAGACGACGAATCATCTTGGTTCGGTAACTGATTCGACATATGATCTGTTAAACAGAAAAGTCAGTGATTCAACAGATGGCAAGAAAACCTTGACATACAGTTATGATGCCAAAGGTCAGCTTGTTTCAACACACGATTCATTTACTGATAAAACAGATACGGTCAAATATGATGCTTTAGGACAGGCTGTTGAAAAGACAGACAAGCTTGGAAATGTAACCAAGACAGATTATGATGCCAAGGGTCAAGTCATCAAGGAAACAGATGCTGCTGGAAATGCAACTATTAAAGAATATGATATCTATGGCAATGTTATTAAGGAAACGGATGCCCTTGGAAACAGTTCACAGACACATTACAATGCCTTCGGACTTGTTGAAAAAGAAGTTGACAAGAGAGGATTTGCAGTATCTTACGTTTACAATGACAAATTCCAGCTTACTGAAATGACAGACAAGCTTGGAAACAAAGCAACATTTGAATATAATGACCAAGGATTCGTATCAAAAGCAACAAACCAAAATGGATTTGTCAGCGAGTATGAATATGATATTTATGGTCAAAAGACCAAAGAAACAGATCCAAATAAAAATGTTACAGAAAATGAATACGATCTGCTTGGTCAGGTAGTAAAAACTGTTGAACCAAGAAAGACAACAGTCAATAAATATGATTCTCTTGGCAGACTTGTTTCTGTCAAAGAAAATGATAAGACAACAAAAGAAAATGAATATAATGATTTGAATCAAATCGTTAAATCAACAAATGCCTTAAAATATGTTTCAACTTATGAATATGACAAATATGGAAATAAGACAAAAGAAACCTATGAAGAACATGAAACAGTTAACAAATATGATGTCAATTCACAACTTATCAAGAAAACAGAAAATAAGGATAAGGTGACAACATACAGCTATGATGCTTTAGGAAGAGAAGTAAGTCAAAAACAAAACGACAAGGAAATCATTTCAAAAAAATATGATGCTGTAAGCAATGTTGTTGAAAAAACTGAAAAGGGTCTTACAACACAATATCGCTATGATGCTTTAAAACATCCAGTACAGTATCTTTACCCATCATTGGAAGATGGAAGCATGAAAGCAATTGTATCTGTTGACTATGATGAAGAAGGCAATGCTGTTCAATATAAAGATATCTATGATCATGTTATCAAAAGAGAATATGATGCCAACAGCAATATGATTGCAGAAACAAACAGCAATGGCTTTATTACAAGATATCAATATGACAGCTTAAATAACATGACAAAAGTACAAAGTCCTCTTGAAAGAGTGATGAAGTACGATTATGACGGAAACAACAATCTTGTTGAAAGAAGTTATAATGATAAAAAAGCAACTTATGAATATGATGAAGCTGATAATCTTATTAAAGAAGTAAGCGAATATGGACTTACTGAAACTTATCAGTATGATGATTTCGGTCAAATGACATCTTATACAAAAAACGATGGAACAACGATCGATTATTCATATGATGCATTGGGAAGAAAGCTTTCAGAAGGAACAAGACAGTTCAAATATGATGCCTATGACAACCTTTTAGAAGCAGACTATAACAATAAGAGTGTCAAGTATACCTATGACAAGTTCAACAATATTACAAAGGTCAAAGATGCCAACGACAATAATGTTGAATATAAATGGGATATCTATGGAAACAGAACTGAAATTAAGTATAATGATTATACAATAGGCTATACCTATAATCAGTTTGATAAAATAGACAAGGTTTCTAAAAATGGCAAGAAATATGCATCCTACAGCTATGATGTAAGAGGAAATACAAAATCATTAGAAAGAAATGGTATTACTACAGATTACAGTTATGATGAACTAAATCGTAGAACAGCTTATGTCAATACTAAAGGTGACAAGACACTGTCAGAATACAAATATGAGTATGACGGACAGGACAATGTTATTTCAGAAACAATCAATGGTGTCGTTAACAGCTATGACTACAATGAATCGGATGAATTGAAAGCTTCAACAAAAACGATTGATGGAAAAACAGTCATAACTGAATATAGCTATGATCTTTTTGGAAACAAAGTAGAGTCATCAAGTGATGGAACAAATAAAATCTATCGCTACAATGACAAAAATCAGTTGACAAGTATTAAATCAAAAGATGGACTTACTGATATCTATTATGATAAAAATGGAAATGTAAGAGATATCTACTATGCAGGCGGATACAAAGAATATTATCAATATGATGAATTTGGTCAATTGACTACTTTAAAAACAAACAGAGACAGAACTTACAATTATGAATATGATGGTGAAGGTGATCGAATTCATGAAGAAAAGATCATCAACAGCCCATATGATTTAGATTACAAACAGGATACAGAAGAATGGTTCGACTATATGCAGTCATTACCATTTACTGAAGTAGAAGAACTGTTGGATGCGAAAAAATCAGATGAATCATTTGATGCAATGAGATATCAGCTTACATACAGAAGAAAAAATGGATTGTGTGCAAGTAATCTCATTAAGGATCCAAAATCCAATGAAAAATGTGAATACAAAGATTATCTTTTAGATAAGACAGCTGAAAACACACTTGTGCTTTCTGAAAATGACGATGTTCATATCTATGGAGAAGAACGAATCTCAACAGAAAATGCAGATGGAACACAAACTTATTTGAGTGGAAACAATCAAAGTGTAATGGCTGAAATATCATCAAAAGGAACAATGTCACAGATTGAATATGATGACTTTGGAAAAACAGATGATAAAACAAGCGGATATGGTTATGATGGAGAAAAGCTTGATACAACAGGAAATATCTATTTAAGAGCAAGATACTACAATCCAAGAATTGGACAGTTCGTACAGATTGATGATTATAAGGGAACACAGGATAACATTACAAGTCAAAACAGATACACATACTGTTTGAATAATCAATACAAGTATGTAGATCCTAGTGGACACAAAAGCATCTTATCAATCATTGCTAGTGCCGCAAATAGTGTTATTAATGCTGTTGGAAGTATTTTCAGCAATAAGAAAGATGAAAAGAAAAAGACAGTAAAGAAACCAACAACGGTGCCATCAAAAACAACAGGTGCAATTGCTTCGGCAGTTTCTAATGCAGTAAAAATAGTTAATGAATCAACGAAGGCAGTAAAAAAAGTTGTACAACCTGTAAAAAAAGTAAAGGCTAAAGAACCGCAACCGTGTCCATCACCTAAGTCAGATAAGATATTAGATCAACTGCAATTTATAATTGATGTTATTGGATTTTTACCAGTAGCAGGGGATGTATGTGATGCTGTTAATGCATTAATATATTTTGCAAGAGGAATGATTATAAGTGCAATTATTTCCATTGGCTGTATTGTATTTACAATGGTTGCAGATTATTTACTTAAACCATTAAAATGGGCTGCTGGAAAAGCAACGGATCTTGCAAAACGTATTTTAGAAAAGCTTCCTGATTTTCCAAAAAGAACAATTTCTTATTTGAAGAAAGTACCTGGAAAAATAAAACAAATTCCTTTGGTTAATAAATGCTATTCAACAGTGAGCAGTTTATGTTCAAGACTTTCAAGTTATATTGATGACCTATTTGGAAGAGTATCAACAAAAGTTGCTGAAGAGTGGAGCTTACCTGCAAAATTACGAGGTACAATAATTGAGGAAAAACTTGCAAAAATTCAATATGCAGCATATGAGCATGTTGGAAAATTAGCAGATGGGTTCTTCCCAGTATTTGATTTCTTCAAAAATGGAGAAGGAATCAGCGTTAAAACAATTGATGTGACGTTACCAAGTTATGAAAAGGACAGTGCTATACTAAGAAAAGTTAAACAGTATGCTTCTGATTTAAATGATGATGTCATCTTAAGAAAAGTAAATAACTTTAAAAAGGACAAGAATTAGGTGATAAATTGGATGCGGTTAGAAAAGTTAGTACAAAAAGATTGGATATTTATATTCCAAAAGGATCACTTTCTAGGACTAAAGATATACCGGGTCAGATAGGAGATGTCCTTATTCGAATATTTGAATACTGATATTAACATGATTACTGCATTGCATCATTAATTATGCAATGCAGTAGATTCGATAAAAAGGAGTTTTTATGGATAGGATTTCAATAAAGATTACATTTATTACAAGAGAATTTGTCAATACAGAATTTATGAAAAGCTTATTAGCTCAATTAAATTTAAGAGAAAATCTTACATGGAGCAATATCCGTTCCGAAAGATTCTCATCATCGCTTTCAAAAAATGCCAAAGAAGAAACGGAATGGGTTTTAAATAATGCCAATTTATGGTATTGGTATTTGTCATTTTTTTCCTTTAATGATGATCTTTATTTTAGGATGGAACAAACAAGAAATGTTTTGGGTGTTTCTTATATTCTTTTAAAATGTAAAAATGATTCATCAATTATTAATCAATGTTTGGATATTTTAAAGGCTCTTTTTCGAGATCGCTATTTTATGATTCATGTGATAGATGAAAAAATATACGAATATCAAGCGCAAGCTCAAGAAGATTTATATAATAAATGGTTTAATCGTTTCAAAAAAATGAAAGCTAATTATAAATTGAGAAGCGATTCATTACGAATTTATGATGAATTAGGAATCAACGTTGGCCTCAGCAGGAAAATGTATTTTGGTCGCTATATGCTTGAGTATTTTGATAAAGAAAGACTGTTATCATGTCCCTATGTTTATCATTCAGAAGAAACAAAGAATGGTATTGAAATACAACTCTATGAAGATTTAATGCAGGGAAGAGTTCTTTTTAAAGAATGGAAAATTAGGCATTATTATCAAATAGATAAGATTGCAAAAGAAATTTCTTCAAAATTAAGTCTGTTAGAGGGAGCGGATTGTCTTTACAGTATGGAAAGTTTTATACCTTATAAACCAATTTATTTTTATAATAATTCAGTTCAAAAAGAGTCAAGAAAAGGATTGAAAAATAAACACATTATTCCCGCAGATATTTTTTATAAAGAAATACTATTAAGTAAATATAAGAAAACACATTTTAGAAAGATGGATGAAGACTGTTTAGTCGATGCTTCTTTATTGGGATTGTTGTTGTATATTAAAGACGAAGAGTCAGATGTAAAAAGTATTTTTGAGACAGAAGCAATAATTTCAATTGAACAATTTGAAGATGATCCATATGAATTTGCGAAACAAAAAGGATATCAGTTTTCAAAAATTAATAAACATAAGTATTTACTAGAAAAAGAGGATGAAAAGATTCTAGATAAACAATATTACTATGAAGATGAAGATCTTAAATTTATTATAAATCTAGAAGTACGAAAAGAAAAATTGAATGAAACTGAAATAAAAGAAGTTGTTTCGGAATTTGATAGGATGAATAAAAGTGCTAAAATAAGAAAAATGAAATAGGAGGAAAACAAATGTTTTTTAAAAAGAAAAAAAGAAATTTAGTAGATGATTTGGAGTTAGCATCTAAGTGGGTAGCCAAAGCATTAAATTCATCAAATTATCAAGCTGATTATAGTGTAGAAAGTTTAAAAGAAATAGATCGTTTCTTTAAAGAAGAAAATAAGCCAGATGGTATTTTAAGTAAGAACGTTGGACAAATTCTCTTTTCTTTAGGAGCTTATGTAGGGGATGTCTTTATTAAAGAATTTGGTGGAAAATGGGTGACAGATGATGGAAAAGATGCAGAAGTCAATGTACAAGTTGTCTTAGACAATGGAATCAGTTTTTTACCAGTTGTTTCTTGTATGAAAGTATATCAAGCTAGTGAAGAAAGCAATCTTTATACGCTTTATCTTGCTATAAAACAAGCCGCAAGTGAATAGATAATTCAGTAAATGCGAATGGATTATAAATATGTAAATTAGTTTATTTGAATTTTAGAAACATACAATTACTAAAGTTTATAGTAGAAATGCTATAAACTTTATCTTTTGCAAAAAATTATTTTTATAACTAATTTAAAATAGGACAAATAATAGAAATTAATTAAAAATTATAATAATCAATAATTACGGATTCTAATACATTTATAAAAATTAATGAGTAATTCATAATTTTTTAAATGTGATTAAAATTTATTTTAAGAAAAATATTTTTAAATATTTAGGAGGAAGAAAAATAAATAAAATGAAAACAAAATCTAAATTAACTTATTTAATAAACATAATAATATGTATGTTAATAATTACTGGAATTTATTTAGGTGGTATTTTTATATTAGATTATTTAAATAGTCAAGGATTTATAAAAAATCACTTTAGTACATTTTATCAAGATGCAATAAGACAAAGTATAAGTGTTTTTGGAACATTTTTAACAATTGGTACAACTTGGTCAATTTATCATATGGACTCAAAAAAATATAAGGATAAAGAAATTGAATTGAGATATATAGAATCAAGACCTTTTTTTCATTTGAAAAATGTCGAGGGCAAAAAGGTGATTAGTTTTAAATCCCTTAAGCAAGAGGGAATTGTATTAATTAATGTTAAAGTATTTTATTTTGGTTTTAATGCACGTTTACTTCATATTGATGAATTGCATGATATGTCTTGTGGTGAGAATGATACAGGAATTGATAATTATATTGTATTAGATCAAGAAAAATATTTCTTGTCTCAATTTATAGCTGTAAAAGCAACGACTATTTATAATGAATCGGTTTATTTTGTAAATGATTGCTTTGAACAAAGAGGATATAATTTTATAAAAGAAATAAATAAAAATAAATCAACACTTGTTCAATTCAAAAATATTAATGGAGATATTATAGGTGAAGAAAAATTTAATAAAAAAATTAGTTCAATAATTAAATATCTAGATGATAATTATGATGTATCAGTGTATAGAGATCAAACACTGGTTAATGATATTAAACAAGCTATGGTAAAGCTCCAAGAAAGAAATATAAATGACTTATCCCTAGTTATTACTTTGATAAGAAATTATAGAAATGATATTAAATACGATGAAGTTATTAGGTTGTTACAAAGTGCAAAAAATATCCTTAGTAATACTGATGAAACAGCAGGTAATGAAGTACCCGCAGAGGAGTATGGATATTTTATAGGTAATCTTATATGTACTGAAAATTTTAGAAACAAATACAGTAAAATATTTGAAAATGCTATGTCAAATAAAGTTGATAGCAAAAAAATTATGATTGATTATTTGAATGATTATATTAATGAATTCATAAATGCTAAATTACGCGGTGAGGAAATAAATAAAGATTATCCACTAAGAAACTTAGAAGTGTATTTTTCACATTATGTAGAATCTGTTACTAAAATTGATAATACTGAAATAATGTGTCATATGGAAAGTCTTTTAGACAGGGTTGAAAAGGAAAAATAAAATGAAAGAGATTATAAAAATATTTGAAAATTCAATGTCACTAACTATTACAACCATAATAGCTGCTATTGGAGTAGGATTAAATGTTTGGTTTAAGAAAAAAGCGATGGGAGATCCCCAAAGGGAAGAATTAATAAAAAGTAAGTTTGAAATATATAAGGATATGTATTTGCAAATAGTACTTATAAAAAGAAGTCATTGCTTAAATAAATCAGCAAGAGAGATAGATGAAATAATAAAAAATTATTATAAAAATTTAATAGAAAATGAAAGAGATAAATTAGTTCTGTTTGATAGTCGTACCATAGATTTGTTCGAAGCTATATTTAATGAAAAACATGCAAATAATACTAATACAGAACATACAGGAAATACAGAAGTAGAAAATAGAAAATTACCAAAGAAAGTGAATCAAATTTCAAAATTGATTAGTCAAGCTAAACGTTCATATAAAAAGTATAAATTATCAACGAACATAAGAAGAGAGTACAAAAGATTAAAGAAAAAAATGAAATATCCTATGCATTATGTACGACATATTATTGCTAATATTAGTTATTTTGGAATGATTATATTTACAACAGGGTTATGGAGTTTACCAAAAAAAGATATTACGAATCTAAGTTGTATTGCGATTATATTTATAATAGGTGCAATTATTTCTATGTTATTGACAATTTTTAACATTAGTTATGTAGGTGAATATTAAAGATTTAAAGAGCTAATATCGATAGCATGATTTAAGCTCTTTTTTTGTATAATTTACTATAAAAAAATTAATAATCGTATCGGTAGTGAAATTAGACAAAGTCTAAAGCACTACTTTTTTTATACCCCGCTTTAGACATTGTCTATTAAGGGGGATGCATTTGTGCATAAAATCAGATCTCCTTCTGATTATCTTCAGCCAAAAAATACAGGAGGAAGATAGGATGGAAAACGATTATAAAAGAAATTATTTTTGGATCAAAAGAGATCTTAAAGGAAACAAACACTATTATTTTAAAATAAAAGGTCAATACCATGAGGTATCGGAAGAAGTATATAAAACTTGTTACAATTCATTTAAAAAAGAAGAACGTGAAAAAGAAAAGAGAAGTGAGTTGAAAGTATCCAGTTTAGATCAGTTAGATAATAATAATACAGCGCTTGTAGATAAAATTGCTGATAGTAATAATCAATATGATACTTTTAATGTCAATGAAGAAGTTGAAAATGTAATGAACATCATTAATCAACTTTCAGAAGAAGATAGGAATCTTATTACGAATCTTCTTATCAAGAATAAAACAGAAAGAGAACTCTCTACACTGATGGGTGTTTCTCAACCAGCAATACATAAACGTAAAAAAAGAATAATAGAAAATATCAAAAATAAGTCAAAAAAGTAACTTGTTTTTTTTATAAGGTTATCAAGTAATAAAAAAATGTCCAGTTATATATGAGGGGAGTTATTAAGCATCTCCTCTCAGGAGGACATTGAAAACAAAATAGTTCGAATCAGCAACAAAAAGTTTTCTAGCACGTTGATAGTTGCGCCAAGAGAATATGTGAACAGAGAAATGCAAGGTCACAATAAAATGTGAACTTTTTTCTCTGTTTCGTATTGGAGCGAGAAACAACTGATCATAAAAAGGTGAGGATAGACCTTTGCCGATATGAAAGCGTAAATGATACTTCACTCTATTCAACAGTCGAGCGTGAACAAACCGTCGCAACAATTGAGGAGTGGTCTTTGACACGTGTGTCGTATGTTCTTGATGATCCTATACAGAAGCTGGTTTGGACAATGGAAAACAGACTTGAACCGATACGTTTATTGATAGATCGTGACACCTGTAAAAAAATGCAGGTGTCATCATTGTGTTAATAAAGGAAAGGATTGATCTTATGAAAAAAGTACATATTTTAACGCAAGAAGAAAATAAACTTTCTTCAAAGCAGTTAGAGGAATATATGGAGTTTGCTGCTAAAAATAATTATGAACTTACTGGAGAATTGCATTTTCATTTTTCCAATGCTTTTTATGAACCAGAGAAGTTTGTGAATACGATAAAGGATCTTACAACAAGCAGAACATTTGTTACTGATGGTGAATGCATCGTGTTTGCCAATGCATTCAATGATGGAAGACTGCTTAAGGCATTTGAAGATAATGGCTTTGAAGTCTATGAACGTGACAGTGGTCGTCTTATTCAGGATGTGTTCAATGAATTCAACGAAAGACAGATTCACACTTTGAAAGCTGTAATTAACAGAGCATTAGAATCGGTTGTTAATAATAAACCACTGTTTGTAACAAGCAATTCAAACAGTGAAGCTACTCATGATTGTGTACGAGAATATGCATCCAAGTATGACTTGGATCATGCTGTTGTTATTCAACTTTCAAATCTGAATGAAGAATTTAAAAAACAGATTGGAGATGTCATAAGAAATGAAAAGTGTGACCATCTGGTACTTATTGAACCTGATTCTTTTTCAAAACAAATGCAACAGGATGTTGTTGACTTTGCATTGGAAAATAATCTGAAAGTAGACAGTTACTATGTACAGCCAGAAGTTGAAATTTCATTACAGATGAAAGGCATGGTTAATTGATTGAATGGATATCTTTGATTACTATTACATATATACATGCCTGAAGAAACTTGTCACCTATAAAAAGATCACTAAAAATGTTGCCAATAAAGTTCTGAAAAAGTATGAAGAAGAATGTAATCCACTTGTCAGATATCATTTTTAAATTCACAAAATAAAGTGAATAATGTCATGGATAGTTCGAAAGAGTTGTGGTACTGTGTGTGGTGATAAGAAAGGGGATTTTTAGAATGGCTCAAGCTCAAAAACAAGTACACATTATCGAACCACTGGAAAGATTTGTAAATAGAATCAATCTTATTGGCTGTTATGCGAGAGTCAGTTCAGACAGTGAAGATCAGCTTAATTCATATAACAATCAGGTTGATTTCTATGAATCCTATGTCAACAGTCTTGAAAATTCGAAACTGGTTAAGATCTATACAGATGAAGGAATAACTGGAACAAGAATGGACAAAAGAGATGGTTTTCTTCAAATGATTGAGGATTGTCGAAAAGGTCTTATAAATACAATTATAACTAAATCGATCAGTCGATTTGCACGAAATATAACGGAGACACTTTCAGTAGTAAGGGAACTGAAATCAATAGGTGTCTCCGTTTATTTTATGACAGAAAAAATTGATACAGCAAAAATGGGAAGTGAAATGATGCTTGCTGTCTATGCTGCCTGTGCAGAAATTGAATCAAAAGCAATTTCAAATGCACAGAAATGGGCATTTCGTACAAGAGCAAAAGAAGGAAGATACAATCAACCAAAACTGCCATATGGATATCAAAGAATAGATGGTGAAGTAAAAATCATAGAAGATGAAGCAAAAATCGTTGAAGATATCTTTAATAAATATGTGAATAAAGATTTTTCGGTAACAAAACTTGTGGATTATCTGAATAAACATTATTTCAAAAAGAAAAAGTGGTCACAGTCCACAGTTTCATCAATGCTTAAAAATGAAAGGTATTGTGGAGATATGCTTCTTCAAAAAAAGTATTCACCTGATGTCTTTCCTTATAAGTTAGTCACAAATAAAGGTGAACTTGCACAGTATTATGTTTACGATGTGTTTCCAAAAATCATTGATCGTGAACTTTTTGAAAAGGCAAATGAAAAACTTGTGAACAACAAGTTGAAGTTCAACAAAAACCAGACGGATGGAAACAGAGAATATCTGCTGACATCAAAAATCAAATGTGAACATTGTGGTGGAACTTTTAAAAGAAGGGTGTTGAGGAATAAAGAATATTGGAGTTGCAGTAATCATGTTGCTTCAGCAAAGAAATGTGAAGTAAAAATGATTGAAACGGATGAAATAGAAGATGCATTTTTAAAAATCTTTTATAAGCTCAAAGAAAATATTCATGTTTTGGAAGCCTATAAAAAACATATTGTGAATTTTACGACAAATGACGATGACAAATGTGAACTTGATCTCGTTAATCGTGAACTTAAAAAAGTAAGCAGTTCTATCAATACACTTGTTCGATATTATCAGAAAGATCTTATAAGTCTGGAAGATTACAAGAAAAAGCATAACGAGTTGCTGGTAGACAAATCAGTTTTTGAAATGCAAAAGTGCAAACTCAATGAAAAAATCTATCAGAGGTTTGAAGTGATACAGACACAGATCATCATTGAATGTCTGGAATCAGCAAAAGAAATTACTTCACTGAATGACGAAATCTTCAATACCTTAGTTGATTCGATTGAGGTGGGAACATTGGATATCCAGTTCACATTGAAAAACGACCTTAAGTTAAAAGTAGAAAGGAAACAGTTCTAATGGATAAAGAAAAGGCAAAAGAAAACAGAATGATACAGCAGTTTTTTAAAAACAAGGTCTTTTGGGGAATTGACAGCATTCCTTTAAAAAGAAAAATCTACAGAGGTAAAAGAGATAAGAATGGATCTCGAAAAAATGAATGCTTCTATGTAAGTGAAGATCAGAAATATCGAATAGAAGAAAGTGTTCTGGTCAAGAATGTGAATTTGTTGCTGGAAGAAGTTATCAATATGAAAGACAAATACATACAAGGATGGAACAGTGAATCAAGTGAACAGTATTTTGAAATACTGAACAGAAATGCACTTCAAAATGTGAATACAGAAAGTGACTACAAGAACTTTATCTGTGACTATCTGAATCAGCAAAATTCACAGGAATATGAAAATGTGAAGTTAAAAAGCAATATAGAAAAATGTGAATTCAAGAATATTATTGAAAAGATTGAGGTATATGAAACAGGAATACTGAGTATTTTCAATAATGGTCTTGAACTTTTTATTAATTATTAAGGAAAGGGGGTAAGATTGTGAACTATATTATCAGAGATGACAAAGAACATGAAACAACTGCACCGAAGGTTAAAGTGATTGCTCCAAGAAAGAAGTTTCAGCTATCATACAATGACAGGCAAAACAGGAAAATAAGAGTTGGAGCATACTGCAGGGTCTCAACGGATTCTGACGAACAGGAACTGAGTTATGAAACACAGTGTGAATATTATGAAAACTACATAGGCAGTCATGAAAACTGGGAACTTGTTGCCATTTATTCAGATGAAGGAATAACGGGTACATCAACCAATAAAAGATCAGATTTTATGCGTATGATTGATGATGCTCGAGCAGGAAAACTGGATATGATCATTACTAAAAGTATTACAAGATTTGCAAGGAATACTGTTGATTCGCTGATGTATTTAAGAATCCTCAAGGAATACAATGTCGATGTCTACTTTGAAGTGGAGAATGTTCACAGTCTAGAAGCAAATGAGATGTTGCTGACGATCCTTTCAAGTGTTGCTCAACAAAGCAGTGAAGATAAAAGTGAAAGTATCAAGTGGGGATATCAAAGACAGTTCGAAAAAGGAAAAGTTTATGCTGCCAATATGTATGGCTATAGATCAAACAGAGGAACGCTTGATATTATTGAAGAAGAAGCGGAAGTTGTACGAGAAATCTTTTCTAAATATCTTTCGGGAATGAGTGAAAGTAAAATAGCAAGGTACCTGACGGAAAACAAAGTTCCCAAGAAGAACGGGAGTACAAAATGGGATTCAGGAACAATTGGCAGGATGCTGCAAAATGAAAAGTACAGTGGTGATGCTCTTTTAAAGAAGACATTCAGCATAGATTTTCTTCATAAGAAACGGTATAAAAATGAAGGTCAGAAGAAAATGTACTTTGTGGAAAACAGTCATCCTGCGATTGTGACCAAAGAAGTATTCAAAGCAGCTCAAGTAGAAAGAACAAAAAGGAATATGAAATCAAATGATGAAAAAGAAGTTGTGGAAAGTCACCATCAGAATCGCTATTCATCTAAAAATCCTTTAAGTAATAAAATCATCTGTTCAGAATGTGGCGCCTTATATAGAAGGGCTGTCTGGACAAAAAGAAATAAGGAAAAAGAATCTGTATGGAGATGTTCAAACAGGTTGAAGAATGGAAAAGCAATCTGTCCAAACAGTGTGACTTTAAAAGAAAAGCCATTACTGGATGCTTTGACATCATTGGTCAATGGAAAAACGAAATCAAAAGAAAAAACACGACTTGAACTTGCTAAAGAATTATCGGAATATTTGAATCCAAAAGATATTATTGAAAAGAAACAAAAACTGAATTATGAATTAGAAAATGTGAATTCACAAATAAATGAATTATTAGATAAAGGAATGTTACTTGTTGCTAGAGGAGTTCAAGACGAAAGTCAAATTGAGGAACACTTGGCACAATGTTATCAAACCAAACAAATGCTTAAAAAAGAACTGCAAAAGCTTGATGACAAATACAATGCATTAAAGCAAGGCAGACAGGAAAAACTATTAAAAACGTTAGAAAAAAACAGCAATGAATATACTGTTATGACTCAAGAAGATCTTGCAGTTTTTATTGATAGGATTGTTGTAAAAAAAGATAAGATTGAAATAGAAACAATAGATGATCAAAAATGTGAATTTCTATTAAACCAAATAAATTAAAGTAGATTTAATTGATCAATGCAAATCATTATTAAGTATAGTAAAATATAGTTAATAATTAATTAATCAGATAGGAGGAGCATTATGTGTATTGATATAGTGGGTAAAAAGATACTGTTAATTGGAAATGGGTTTGATTTAGCACATGGCTTACCTACGTCTTACAAAGATTTTTTAGATTTTTGTAAAATGGTGAGAGAACTATATACTTATCCAATAATAGATAATGAGTATAATCAAAAAAAATTAATTGATTGGAATACAGATAAAACTATAAAGAGTAAATTGTTAGAATGTTATGAAAATAGGAAAAATTGTTTTGAAGATAAAATCACAACTCAATGTAAAGAGTTAGATGAATTATATGATTGTATAAAAGAAAATGTTTGGATAAATTATTTTTTAGAACGAGAAAAATCCATTGGAGAAAATTGGATAGATTTTGAATCAGAAATTTCAAATGTTGTGCAAGCTATTGAAACTTTGAAAGGTTATATTGAAAGAGATGAAGACGTTTTAAAAATAAAAGATACAAAACAACAAATAATAATTTATTTTTTAAAGATTGCAAAAAAGAGTTTGCAAGATGTATTTAATTTAAAGAGAATAGATGGTTTTATTGAAGATATAAGCATTGAATTAGATAAATTGATAAGATCTCTAGAAATTTATATTTGTGAATTTGTAAATGAAATAGATATTAATAAAGAAAATGATGATATCAAAACTATTACTCCAGATTATGTATTGTCGTTTAATTATTCTAATACATATGAAAGAATATATGGTCAGTCAAAAAAAGTAACATATGATTATATACATGGTAAAGCAGATATAAAAAATAATGTTGATACATGTAATTTAGTTTTAGGAATTGATGAGTATCTAGAGGATGATAAAAATGATAAGTTAGAATTTATAGCATTTAAAAAATTTTATCAAAGAATTTATAAATCCACAGATAGTACATATATGAAGTGGGTAGAACAAATAAAAAAATATCCAGAAGTAAATCACAATTTATTTATTTTTGGACACTCTTTAGATAAAACGGATAGAGATATTTTAAAATTATTAATATGTAATGATAATGTAACAACTAAAATATATTATTACAGAAAAAATAAAAATGATAAAAAAGAATTGGGAAAATTGATTAAAAATCTAGTAAGGATTATGGGTCAAGATGAATTAATAAGTAGAACAATGGGAGAACATAAAACTATTGAATTTATACCACAGACAGTATTTGTAGCAAAGAATAATTAAATAAGATGGTTGTGAATAGAAAATAAATATGATAATTTGAAAGAACGGTACAGAAAATGTTTTGATATATCGTATAATTTGATATTTATAAATATATTACTTTTATGAAATGATTATTTTATGGAAAATAATTTTAAAAAAAGATATAATGTTTTAAAGAGTGAAGGGGGTGTATCTATATTGAAAAAATTCTATGAAAATTGTCAAATATTTACACCTTTAGAAATTGTTAAATATATGCTTGATACAATAGGTTATAAAAACAATATTATTGGGAAAACGGTGTTAGAAAACTCATGCGGTGATGGGAATTTTTTGATTGAGATAACACAAAGATACATTAGATGTTGTATTAGAAAAAAATATAGCAAAAAGGAAATAAAAAAAGGATTAGAAAGAGATATCTATGGTTATGAATTGGATTCTAGACATTTTAAAAAATGTCTTGAAAATCTTGACAGTCTAGCTTGTGAATATGGCATTCATGATGTGAAATGGAAAATTTATAATAAAGACTATTTGAAAGAAATGAATAATAAAAAATTTGATTTTATAATTGGAAATCCACCATATATATCATATGCTGATTTAGATTTAGAAACGAGAGTATATATAAAAGATAAGTTTAGTTCTTGCAAGGAAGGAAAACCTGATTATTACTACGCATTTATTGAACAATCTTTAAATTTTTTAAATGAGACAGGAGTTTTAGCATATTTAATTCCAAATAATATTTTTAAGAATAGATTTGGTGAAAGAATAAGAAATATTATGAAAGATTCTCTGATGGAAGTTATTGATTATGACAACCTAAAAATGTTTGAGGGAAAATTAACCACATCATCTGTTATAATATGCAGTAAAGCTAAGAAGAAAAGGAGCATAGTTTATAAGAATATTCCTAATGAATTGACATATAAGATTCAAAAAAATAATTTGAATGAAAAATGGATTTTTAATACTGATATAGAACATATGGAAAGAGAACATGTTTTTGGTGATGAATTTAATGTTTTTATGTCTGTTGCTACATTGTTGAATAAAGCGTTTGTAATAAGTGATTTTGTAGAAGAAAATGACTATTATATTGTAGAAAGAAATTATAGAATTGAAAAAGGAGCTGTTCGCCCAGCAGCAAGTCCAAGAGGATTGTCAAGAAATAGGACAGAGTTAATAATTTTTCCGTATAGATACGATAATGGATTGAAAAAAATAGGTGAAAATTTTTGTAACGAATTTCCACTTGCCTATGAATATTTAGAAAGATATAGAGACGAATTAGAAAAATCAAATAAAGATAGTGGAGCATTATGGTTTGAATACGGAAGATCACAAGCTTTAACGAAAATTAATACAGAGAAACTTTTAATTTCGCCGATAGTATCTAATAAAGTTAATGTGACAATATTAGATCAAATGCATATACCTTATTCTGGAATAGTAATTACTGCAAAAAATAATAATTTGTTAACAGAAGCAAAAAGGATTTTGGAAAGTGAAGATTTTTTAAAGTATATTGAGTCTATTGGCATTAAATCTAATGGAAATTCAATTAGAATTAGTGGAACAGATATAAAAAAATATAAGTACTAACAGAAAGGAAAAAATATATGTCGAAGGTAAACTTTAATGTAAATGCTTATACAGCACGGTTAATAGGTCGAGAAAATGTTGCTACGCTTAATGGTGCGATTTTAGAATTAGTAAAAAACACATATGACGCGGATGCTTCTATCTGTATATTATATTATGATGATATAGATCAATGTGTATACCTTATGGATAATGGATGTGGAATGAATAAAGAAGTCATACTAAAAAACTGGATGACTATTGGTAATTCTAGCAAGAAAAAAAACTATGTTTCAAATAAGGGACGAATACAGACTGGAGCCAAGGGAATAGGTAGATTTGCATTGGATAGATTAGCTGATGTTTGTACTATGTTGACAATCAACAATAAAAATAACTTACTATGGAAAGTTGATTGGCGTGATTTCAACGATGAGACAAATATTACGGAAATATCTGCTGATTTGGATCTGGTAGAGATGAAACCACAGGATTTTTTAAGTGGTATACATAACAAAAATGTATTAAAGTTGGTAAATAAAAATTTTTCGACATGTACCCTTTTTAAAGTTTCTAACATGAGAGACCTTTGGTCTGACAAACAGTTAGATTCCATTCGTAATAATTTACGCTCATTAATCCCAATGGAAATATCAAAAATATTTAAAATATATATATTTAATAATTTGAACACAATAGAACAGGCAGAGATATTAACTGATAATAATGACTTCACCTATGATTATAAAATTGATTTTGAAGTAAAAGAAGATAAAGGATTTATTAAAATTAATAGGAATGAATTTGATTTATTAGATCAGTTAGATAATATTAACAAAGTGTTGATTGAACATGATATAGAACCTTTTACTGATGAAGATAAAAAGTTGTTTAGCGGTGTGGAAAAAGAATATGTACTTAGTACAGCAGAGTTAACAAAGAATTTAATAGATAGATTTTTAGATTCATTTGATGGAACTTTTTATTTTTCAAAAATTATTGTAGATAAGAAACGTGAAAAACAATATTTTTATAAAAATCGCTCGCCAAAAAAAATAAATGATATTTTTAGTGGAATAAAAATTTATAGAGATTGTTTTAGAGTACGTCCGTATGGTGAATTTGGGACATCTAATTTTGATTGGTTACTTTTGGATAGCTTAAAATCACAATCACCTGCAGCTGTAACTGGGAAAAGTAATTGGAAAGTCAGATCAGGACAAATGTTTGGCTCAGTAAACATTTCTAGAAGCAATGTCAATTTACTGGATCAATCAAATAGAGAAGGAATTGTTGAAACACAAGAATTCAAGGCTTTACGAGAAGCGTTAACTAAAATTATTCATTTATTCGAAATGGATAGACAGTATGTATTTAGAAAATTGAGATCTTATAACGAAATAATTGATGAATCTGAAAGAATTGAAAAGGAAATCAATGAAAAAGCAAAAAAAGAAGCTGAAATAAGAGAATATAATTCTAATAAGTTATCAAAAATTGATAAAGAGAATGAAGTAAAATCAAATTATATTTCTGCTATCGATGTAAAAAAGGTATTGGATCGAAAAGATGATGAAATAAGAAATCTAGAACAAGAAAAAAACCTTTTAATGATATTAGCAACAACGGGGATTGTGACAAATACTTATATACATGAATTTAAAGCTCAAACTCAATTATTGAATAATAATGTAAGAACAGCATTAGTTGCTCTGAGAAAAAATGATTTCGATATATGTGAAAATGCTTTAGAAAGAGCATATGAAATTAGAAAGAGCTTGAATTCGTGGTTTGAAGTTACTATTAATGCAGTGAGTAAAGATCGAAGAAAAAGAAGAACAGTAGATATTGTTGATTATTTAAAAAACTATTTGAAAAGTTGGTCTGGACTTTTAAAAAACATAGATATAAAAATTGGAATGGACGCAGAGGAGAAATGTATAAAATTTCTTTGTTTTCCGTACGAAATAGACACAATTTTATCAAACTTAATAACAAATAGCATAACTTCTTTTGCTAAGGATGATAGACTTGATAAAGAAATAACTATTAATTTATCTAAAGAAAATAATGAATTATGCATATATTATACGGATAACGGAATGGGGTTATCAAATGCATATAGAAATAATCCTAATTTAATACTAGAACAATTTGAAAGTGATAGAAAGAACGAATTAGGGGAACTAAACGGAACAGGAATGGGAATGTATATTCTAAAAACAATAGTTGATACGTATAATGGTGTTGTAGATTTAGACGAGAATAGAAGACTAGAAAAAGGTTTTAGGGTAAGAATACTTTTAAAAGGAGTGAAATAATGTATAAAGTAGGTTATATTGATGACAGTGCTAAGACGTTTACTAACTATACTTATGGATTATTAGAATATGATATAGAATTGATATGTACAAATGAAAAGATGTCAAAAGTACAATTGGTTAACTGGGTTTTAGATAATCAAATAGAAGCAGTAATGATAGACTACAAATTGAATCCTAAATTTGAATTTGTTGGCACAGAATTAATTGCTTATTTAAATGATAAATTACCAGGATTACAATGTGTAGTATTAACTAGTTATAAGTCAAATTCTTTAGAAGAAAAACTAGTGCCAAAAGTATTAACATATGATAGAGATATTTTTAGTGAGCTTGATTGGACCGAAATAGCAGATACTTTAAAGGAATATTGTCAAATATTCAGAAATAGAATGCATTTATTAATAAATCAATATGAAAATTTATATAACAAAATTAAAGCAAAAAATGTTAACGCTGAAGAAAATGAGGAATTTTTAGATTTATATAAAATTCTTAGGGCATATGGAGAGGTTGATGATATACCAATAGAAATGCTTAATGATAATGTTAATGATAAATTGGATAGCTTATTAGATAAGTTGGATAAGGTATTAAAAAATGAATAGAGTACATGGACAATATAATATTATTAGACGATGTAACGTACAAGAACAAAATGACTATCATAAGTATAGAGATGATTTACGAGAAGATTTTTATCATATTTGTGGTTATTGCGGGAAACATGAAAAAATTACAAAGCACGGGTTTGAAATAGATCATTTTGTTCCCATTAAAATAGATAATTCTAAAAAAACTAAATACGATAACTTAGTTTATTCATGTTTTACTTGTAATAGAAAAAAAAGTTCTGACTGGCCAACAAAGGATACAAATGTTAGTAATAATGGAGTTGTTGGATATGTAGATCCTGCAACTCCAGAATTTGATAATCATTTAGAAAGAAATGAAGAAGGTAAAATTATTGCTAAAACGCCTGTAGGAGCATATATGGTAAAAAAACTAAAATTTGATATGCGTCCAATAGAGGTGATACATAAGTTAAACATGTTAATACATAAAAAAAATCAGCTAAGTGAAATGATTAAAACAAAAGCAAATGGGCGAGAAGATATATTGAAATATATTGAAATTCAAGAAGAAATTGATTCACTTATGGATATTATATTTTTAAATAAAGAATAAAAGTAAAAAATATTATAAAGTTTAAGAATTAAAATATACATAAATGATAAGCTTTTTTTAAGCTGATATACTAATCTTGTTTAAAAATTAAATATGTGTTGTAATATATACGGGAAAAGTAAATTGTGAGAATCTTATATACGTTATTAAGTCGCTTTTTAAAAAGGTAATAATATATGTAATGATATCTTTATTGACTCTTAAATTCAAAATTAAGAGTTAAAATGGATGTCATCGAAAAATTGTCGATGAAATCAACGTTTTTTAAGATATTTCAAACAATCAAAAAATAGCGATTTACGTGGATGTCACCCATATAAAAGGGTGTCACTACCAAAAAATCGCTATTTTTTACTTCAAAGATGAGGTAAAATGGATGTCATTAAAAGAAAGCAGGAAACCAAATGAAATTTTATATTAACAACAACGAATTAAGTGAAAAAGTATTTTGGAGAACACTAGATTCGTTAGTAAGTCCAATACAAAGAGTACATATCTTGGATGGAATGAAAGTGAAGATTGCCGATTATTTATGTTGGATTGAAATAGTGTAATGCTTTTAAAAGTGAATATGACAGATGAGATAGTAAATCAAGTGATTTACTATTTTTCTTTATTTATATGTCCATTTTCTATAATTGAAAAATCATAATTTACACAAAATATTTTACCCTATTAAATAGAAACAATAGATAATCAAAAGTGTGAATTTACTATGAGTAAATTAAAATAAATGTTATGATAATATAAACAAGTTTATTTAGTAAAATTTGTTGAAAAATGTAATATTTGATATTATTAAAATAATAAATAATATCAAATTATTTTAATTTAAAAATATGTAAAGGAGAAGAAATATGCTATTTGATGAAAGAGATTTAAGAGTTTTCGACAATCCAGATTCTCGACAATATTTTGAAGAAATTTTACAATGTTACTATAGTAAAAATTATAGGGCAACTATTGTTTTGTTATATTCATTTGTTATTTATGATTTGTTTATGAAATTACAAACTATGGCAAGTGAGGGGAATAATAAGGCTGAGGAAAAATTAGCAGAAATTAATGAATTAATTTTAAAAAATGAAAAATATTTAGAAGTCGAAAAGAAAATAATTGAATTCTTTAATAAAAATTGTAAGTTGTATTTTAATCGATTTACAGAGGACGTAAATTATTTAAGAGAGTGTAGACACAAATGTGCTCATTTGAAGGTCAATGATAATACATTATATGTTCCAGAGGATTATCAAGCTAGAATGTTGATATGTTCAATGTATGATAATATACTTTCTGTTAAAGCACCATTTATTATGGATTTATTTTCTATAGTAGAAGAAGTTGTTGAAATTTATTCACAAAGAATTGATGATATTTCTCAAAATAGTCTGGATGAAAGAATAAAAAATGAAATAACCAAAAACTATTTGGAACGTATGACATATGATTCACTAAAAATGTCGTATAAAACATTTTTAAAATTATTATTTATTACTACTGATAAAGATGCAGAAAGAAATGCTTATGGATTATTTGCATTTGTTTACGCTATGACAGATCATATAAGGAAAAATGGGTTTGAAAGATTATTTAAAGAAGAAGATGTTAGAAAAAAATTATTAAGTATTAGTATTGAAAATTTAGAAAACTCTTCTGAAAGAAAACAATCCTTAATAGAACTTATTTTAAATTTTCCAATTTTATTGGATATAATCAAAGAAGATGTGTCATTGTTTGAATATATCAGCAACGAAATTTTACTGAATCCAAATGGGATAAAATATTATAGACTATTTTATCCACGTTCTAATAAAACCCCATATGAATTTTTCAAAGATAACAGTATAGTTCAACAACCACTTTATTCAATGACATTATATGATGCGGTAAAAGAAAGTGTAGATTTTGATTTAGCAGAATTTTCTAAAATCTTAATAAATAAAGTACCACCTTATAATGGATTTAATGATGCCGATGGTTTCATGAACTTTTTTAAGAAACATTTACAAGATTTAGCTATAGAAGATATAGAATCGGTAATGAGTATATATATGAGTAGTAATCAATGCGTTTATCGTTCTAGACATTCAGAGGATTATCAAGAAGTCAGTAAGTATTTAGAAGAACATAAAGTTCATGATACTTCAGAGGACTAAAGTAACTAAATATAAAAAAGATTGCTAATTGTAGTAATAAATATATAGAACAAGAATATTGAAGAATTATGTAATTTTCGTATTCTTGTTTGTACTTTTTAAATATGATATACTAATCATGTTTAAAAATTAAATATTAGGATGTATTAATGAAAAAAGAAGTAATGGACATATACGACTTAGAGATGTTGTTTGAAATATAGAACTGAAAAGAGTGTTGTGCTAAAATTAATTTTGGTTGTCTTATAAAAAATATAAAAAGGGTAGGGAATCAAAATGAAATTCTATATAAATAATAAAGAAATGAGCGAAAAAGTGTTTTGGAGAACATTAGAATCTTTAGTGACGCCTCTTCAAAGAGTTCATATTCTAGAAGGGATGAAGGTAAAGATCGCTGATTATTTATGTTGGATGGAAATTGTCAAATGAAAGAATGAAAAGGAATTTGCATTATTGTAAATTCCTTTTTCTATGTTTTTTTGATACTTTTTAGGTGATAAAGTGTATGCCTTTTTAAATATTTGGATATAATGATTTACATTTTGAAAACCAATTTTTTCAGAAATTTCAGTAATATTGAAAGTAGAATCTGAAAGATAATCAATACTTTTTAATAAACGATAGTGAATTAAATAATCATAAGGAGACATTTTAACAATCATTTTAAAATAACGATAACATTGAGCTATGTTCATGTTTCCACTTTCATCAATATCTTGTAAAGAAATACTTTTATAATAATTTTGGTGAATAAAACTTAATATATTTTGTAGACGTTCTTGTTGTTTAAATAATGAAATGATTTATTTGAATTGATCAATAATCAATTCATTAGCTATTATATAAGCATGTAAATCAGTATTATCTAAATCTTTAGGTTTTAAAGAAGTTGGCATGATTCCGGGAGGTTTTATGTTAAAAGATGGTAGTTATTCAAATATGTATATCTTATATTTGTCTTTATTATAAAAAGTACTTGACCATATCCTAAGGTTATACTGTTTAATAAGGGTAGAGGTGATGGATATGACAACACATGAAGTAGAAGAAATGTTATCAATAACAAAGAAAACATTGATTTATTATGAAAATGAAGGTTTGGTAAAACCAGCAAGAGATAGCAATAATTATCGAAATTATAATCAAGAGGATGTTTCAAGAATTAAATTTATTTTATTATTAAGAGAAATGGATGTCACGATTGAAGAAATCAAACAAATTATAAATGATAAGAAGTCGATTAGAGATGTTTTAGAAAATAAAAAAGATATGATTAAAAAACAACATCTTGATTTAGAAAATATAGATGAAAGAATTGATAATTATATTAAAAGAAGAAAAGTTAAAATAGCAGTTGATCACGTTTTAGATTATGGAACGATTTATGATCGCTTATATTTTTATAAAGATTATCTTCAATATGGACAAACAAAAATAAACTATAGTGATGTAAAATGTTTTAAATTATCTATGTCAAGTTCAATAGGTCTAATGAGAGTATTAGTTGTTCATATGAATTATTATGTAGATTTAGATGTTGTCACACAACATGATACATATTCTTTTCAAATTATGAATAATGAAGTTGTTTATCAAATGATGGAAAGAATTAAAGATTATCCAATAGAAGATCCTCTTGGATTGGTTGATATTTATCTTAATAAACGAGATATGGTGCAACTTAATTCATATATTAATAGACATTTTAGAAAATGGGCAAAAGAATATCATTTAGATAATCCAAGAGAGAGTATTCTAAAAAAAGAATAAAGACCAAAATGTTCTTAAATAAAAATTATTTAATTATAAATGATAGAATAATTATGCACATAAAATGTGTACTATCACTGTTGATGAGATTATCCATATATTTTCCTTTTGTGATAGTTAAGGGAAGCTTTTTGAAGCTTTCCTTTTTTAATATATATTATTTTATTTTGGAAAATATATGAGTTTTATAGAATTAAAATCATTTTTATACCAACTAGAAGGATGATTTCCTTCAAATAAATAGATACCCTTGTTATATGAAATAGTATCAATATTTTCTATTATATAATTAGAGACTATTTGTCTAATGGTTGTATTTTTTGTTGTAAGACTTACTTTTTTTCCAACACAGTAATTTATATATTTTCCATTAATAACTGTTTTACAATTATTTTTTTTGAAAAAAGCATTATTATTTTCATCTTGGTGATTTCCCTTTGTACATAAGTTAAAGATTATATCTGGATTATAGATTTGTAATCTTTCTAAAAATTCTTCTTTTCCTTGAGAAAACCAGTATTGAATCCAATTATGATCTCTATATTTTTTTGGATTACATCCTAAGCTACATTGATATTGGATGCTATTCATAAGAATCACTTTATACTTTTTATATTTATGTAAATCGTGAATAGATTTTTCTATTAAATTATTTAAATTATTATGAGTAAAATATTTTTGTAAATTATTACCAGTTTTTCCTAATGCAGGATTTGCTAGAATTTTATCATCAAAAAAATCATCTTCTCTTTTTGTAGAAAATTCACTTATATGTGGGCTTTCTAATATAATAACAATAATCAGTTCATCTTTTTTTCTTGTTTTTAAGGAATCAAATATATTTAATTCATTCTTGTGCTTTATTCTTTCTTTTTTACTAAACCAAAATTCTTTGTCATTTCCTACGAGAATATCTGGACATGTGCGATATTCAATTTTTTTAACAAAATTTATATGTTTATTATCCATTATTTATCATCTCACTAATATTTTATAATAATTTTGATTTTTATTTAAACTTTTTTTATATTTTATTATAGATAAACAAAGAAAATAAATATTCATGATGAAGCTCATGATTTTTTTAAAGTATTAGAATCTAGAAATATGTAACTTATTTGTAATTTTCTATAACTTTTGATAAAATCTATTCTGTTTAGAAATGAGGAATAGGATGACTACTAGAGATATACAAAGAGAAGAAACGAAAAAGAGAATATATGATGTTGCTTTTAAGTTATTTGATGAATTTGGATATGATAAGGTAAAAGTAAGTGATATTGCTAAGGCAGCAAATGTTTCTGTAGGATCTGTCTATTATCATTATAAAAATAAAGAAGCTATCATTGATTATGGATATTATGAATTTGATCAGATGTTAAAAGAAGCTTATGAAAAGCAAACTTTTGATAGTGAAAGAGAGGCTATTCTCTTTCTAATTGATTTTCAAATAAAAGATGTTTTTTTAGATATTGGTTTAAAGATGACAACTATTTGTTTTAAAAATCAAATAAATGCTGAAAATACATATCTTCATAGTGATGAAAGATATCTTTATCAAAAACTTTTAGAAAACTTAAATAATATACAACATATGAATAAAGAACATGCTGCTAAAATGATGTTAAGAATTAGTCGAGGAAGTATTTATGATTGGTGTTGTCATAATGGAAGTTATGATTTAATAGAAGCGGTGCATGAAGAAATTTCTATTGTATTAGATTATATTGGTTTGTAGAAAGACGAAAGTCTTTCTATTTTTTTTGTTTCTATGTGAAAAAATTATTAAGTTATTGACAATTGAATTGTAAAGGCTTACGATGTATATATAAGCTAACTGAATAAGTTCAGTGAACTAATTCAAGGAGGAATTTGGTATGAATAAATATCAACATTTATTTTCACCGATTAAAATCGGTACAGTAGAAGTTCCAAATCGTATTGCATTACTTCCAATGGGGGTCTTTTCACCACGTATGATGAATAATGACGGAAGTTATACAAAAGATGGAGCAGATTATTATATTGAAAGAGCTAAAGGAGGAACAGGGTTAATTATTACTGGTTTAGTTCCAGTGCCTAAAGGAGCAGGGCTTCCAAGTATTGTCAATGATGTAAAAAGCTATACTGAAAACATGAAATACTTAGCAGATGGTGTTCATAAATATGGATCAAAAGTATTTGTTATGTTAACAGCAATGTCTGGTAGAGCATCTATTCATGCTACAGATCCAGCACCTAGTTCAATGCCTAATGTATGGGATCCATCTAAAAATAATCCTGAAATGAGTATTGAAGACATTCATCAATATATTGAATGGTTTGCCATGGGGGCTAAAGCCGCTAAAGATGCCGGTATTGACGGGGTAGAAATTCATGCAGTTCATGAAGGTTACTTGTTGGATCAATTTACGATTGCTGCATGGAATAAACGTAATGATGAATATGGCGGAAGTTTAGAAAATCGTTTAAGATTCCCATGTGAAATTGTTAAAGCAATTAAAAAAGCTTGTGGACAAGATTTCCCAGTTTCCGTTCGATATTCAGTTGTAAGTAAAACAAAAGATTTTAATAGAGGTGCTTTACCTGGAGAAGAATATCAAGAATTTGGTAGAGATTATCAAGAAAGTGAAAAAGTTGCTAAAATGTTAGAAGAAGCAGGATATGACATGCTTGATTGTGATAATGGATCATATGATGCGTGGTATTGGCCACATCCACCAGTATATATGCCAAAAGCATGTAACTTGGAAGATGTTGAAAAGGTAAAACAATGGGTCAACATTCCAGTTATTTGTGGTGGACGTTTTGATGATCCTGAACTTGCTGAAAAAGAAATTGCGGCAGGAAAGATTGATATGATGGGTATGGGGCGTCCATTATTAGCTGATCCAGATCTTGCAAATAAATTCAAAGAAGGAAAAGAAGATGATATTCGACCATGTATTTCTTGTCATTTTGGATGCTTAGCACGTATTTTCCAAGTTGATATGAAAACAATGAGTTCTAAAGATATTTCATGTGCTTTAAATCCACGATGTGGTATGGAAAATCATTATAATATTACGAAAGCAGATGTTTTAAAGAAGGTTGCAGTTGTTGGTGGCGGTATTGCTGGTATGGAAGCTGCACGTGTTGCTGCTCTTCGTGGTCATGAGGTTGACCTTTATGAAAAAACAGATCGTCTAGGTGGTGTCTTTAATGAAGCAAGTGCTTTTGATTTTAAAGATGATGATCGTCGTTTACTTGCTTGGTATAAAAAACAAATTAAAGATACAGGTGTGAATGTTAAATTCAATACAGAATTTAAGGTAGAAGATAAAGAAAAATATGATGTTGTTTTTGTAGCTACGGGAGCAAGTGAAAAACGTTTAGACATGATTCCTGGATTTGATCAACCAAATGTAAGATACGCTGTAGATGTTTTAGATAAACAAGATATTAAGGACCAAAATGTTGTCATTATTGGTGGAGGTCTTACAGGTTGTGAATTGGCTTATGATTTAGCAAGAAAGAATAAGAAAGTATCTGTAGTAGAAGCACTTCCAACAATTATGAACGTTGAAGGTCTTGCTGCACCAAACTATAATATGCTTGTTGAATTAATGGAACATTATCATGTGGATATTTATAAAAATGCAACAGTTAAAGAATATAAAGATGGAAAATTATTAATTAATGTAATGACAACCAATCAACCAAATATCAACAATAGAGCACGTATGATGTCATTGTTTGGAGTACATCATATTCCAAAAACAATTGATGCAGATACAGTTGTTGTTTCTGTTGGATATAAATCAAATCAAACATTATATGATTCAATAAAAGGTGATAATGTTTACTTATTAGGAGATGCTATTCATCCAAGTAATCTTATGACTGCTATTTGGGGAGCTTATACAATAGCTTTAAAAGTTTAGAATTTGTAAGTGAGGAAATGGGAAACCATTTCCTTTTTTTGCGTGGTATAATTTTTTTAGAATATTTTTACTAGGACATGGAGCTGTCTTAGTTGAACTCTATAATAGAAGCTGTAATAAGGAAGTGGGACAAATGGTAAATAATCAAAAGAAAAATAGAGTGTTAGATATTTTTTATAGAGCTTTTAAAGGAGAAGAACTTTCTGTTTCTAATCTTGCTAGTGAATATGAAGTATCTACAAAAAGTATTACAAGAGATATTAATGAAATTAAAAATTTCTTAGCGGATAATCGAGATGTGGTAGGAAATAGTGAACTTCTTTATTCTTATCAAAGTAAAACGTATTCTTTAAAGTTCGATCATTTTTTAGTTTCTAAAGAACTTGTTGCTATTGTGAAAATTCTTGTGGGCTGTCGTGCTTTAAGTAAAGAAGAATTATTAGAACTTATTGCAAAACTAAAAAATTTAACAGATTTACAAGATTGTAAATTATTAGAACAAGTTATTCGCAATGAAATGTATCATTATCATGAAGTACATCATGATTGTATATGCAAACTATCTTGAAAGAAAAGCAAGAAATGAAGGAATCAATCAAGGAATTAGCCAAGGAATCAACTAAGGAAAAAAATAGAACGTAAAGAAAAGAATATAGAGTATGTAAGAAAACTAATGGAAAGATTACAAATGTCATTTAAAGAAGCGGTTTGTTTATTAGAAATACCAGAAAAAGAAATTAAAGAAATAGAAAAATACTTTCAATCATAAATAATGAGCTTAAAGGTAGAAAAAGATATTTTTAATTAGAGTAAAAGAGGCTTTTGTAGCCTCTTTTTTAAGCGAGTGTTTTTTTCACAAAATGCTTGAAATAAATACCATTAAGAATTGTTGTCATTAAATCTGAAATCGGTTCTGCTAGAACAACAGCATAAACTCCATAACTTGGTAAAATAAATGGTAACAGATAAATCAAAGGTATTAATAAAATGATTTTTCTAAAGAATGCAAAGAAAAATGCATTTTTTCCACAACCTAATGCATTATAGGTTTGTTGAAAAGTAGAGAAAGCACCCATGATAATAAAGCCAAAGATATAGATTCTTAATAATTGATAAGAAAGTTGAATTAACTGAGTATTATTAGCAAATAAGGAAACAAATACTTGAGGAAATGCTTCCATTAGCAAAACACCAATAATTGAATAGGTTAAAGCTACTTTGATCGTAATTTTAATAGTCTCTTTTACACGATCATATTTTTTTGCGCCAAAATTGTAACTAATAATAGGTTGTGCTCCTTGGGCAATTCCTTCCATAGGAAGAGATAGGATTTGTGACATTGAAAGAAGTATTGTCATAGCACTTACCGATAAATCTCCACCATAAAGAAGAAGCTGTCTATTAAAGGCGACTTGTAAAATTCCTTCTGTTGATGACATAAAGAAAGGAGTAAAACCTAAACCTAATATTTTTTTCATAATATTTTTATCAAATAAAAGATATTCTTTTCTTATTTTTATAATTGTCTTTTTACCAAATAAAAAAGATAACACCCAAATACATGAGACAAATTGTGAAATAATGGTTGCAAGGGCAGCACCAGCAACATTCATATGTAAAACATAGATAAAGATAGGATCTAAAATAATATTTAAAATACCACCAATAAGTAAAGTCATCATGCCAAACTTCGCATAACCTTGAGTGTTGATAAAATAATTAAGACCGACTGTTAATTGGATAAACACAGTTCCAACTGCATAAATTCTTAAATAAGATAAAGCATAAGGAAGTGTTTTTTGACTTGCTCCAAAAAGAATAAGAATTTTATCACCCCAAACAAAAAGACAGAACATAATGATAAGCGAGGTTAAAATTAAACTACTAAAAGCATTTCCTAAAATTCTTTCAGCTTCTTTGGGATTCTTTTCTCCTAATTTAATAGAGGCGAGTGGAGCACCACCTCGACCAAAAAGATTACTAAAAGCAGTAATGATTGTAATAATTGATGTACATAAACCAATTCCCGCAATGGATAAACCACCATCGGGAAGTCTACCAATATAAATACGATCAACCATATTATAAATAAGCGTTGCAAGCTGTGCCAAAATGGATGGTAAAGCAAGCGAGAATAAAAGTGATGACACTTTTTCATTTTCTAATCTATGATTCATAAATACCTCCAAACAGTCTTAATTATAAATGTTTAATTATAAAGGTCAATATGATAAAATTATTGAAAGAAAGAAGGGAAAAGTATGGCATTATTTGATGATTTAACAAAGAAAGCAGCAAAGTTTACGGAAAAAACAATTGAAAAATCTTCTGAACTTGTAGATACTGCAAAAACAAAAGTAAGTATTAAAAGTGCAGAAGCTGATTTGGATGATCAATTCATTGAATTAGGAAAGTTGTATTATGAAGTTTTAAATAAGGACAATGTCTTTGATGAAAAAGCTGCTCCAGTTGTTCAAAAGATTGATGAAATCAATCAACGTATTGAAAATTTGAAATCAAGTCTTGAAAAAGAATAACGCAATTACTGTTCATATTTACTATACTGGAGAAAATGGAAGTGCAAAAGCTTTTGTCAAAGAGATGTTAACAAGTGGTCTTGTTGATGAAATTAGAAAAGAAAAAGGAAATAGACGTTATGAATATTTCTTTTCAGTAGAAGATAAAGAAACGGTTTTATTAGTGGATAGTTGGGATAATCAAGAAGCAATTGATTTACATCATTCTTCTAGCATCATGGATCAAATAATGGAACTAAGAATCAAATATCATCTACATATGAAAGTTGAACGCTATTTTTTAGATGAAACAGGAATACCAAAAAAAGATCAAAAGTTTATTCAAAAATAAGGGCCTATTGAGGAAATAGGTCCTTCAGACTATTAACATTTTATTTGTTAACAGTTTGAAAGAAGACCCCTAAAAAGGTCTTTTTTTGTTGTAAAAACACAGTATATTAGACAAAGAAGAGAAAAAGGTAAAAAAAGAGTTGGATAAAAAACGTTGATATAAAGGCAGAAAAAGAGTGAAAGAGAGAAAAAAATAAAAAAAGGACAAGAAAAAGCTTTACAAAAGGGAGAGA
>OLPY01000112.1_pt1 | contig 74764 bp, 58 predicted proteins | sample 1672481 | NCBI WGS metagenome assembly OLPY01 (sample SAMEA3136691, study PRJEB25190) | human gut metagenome | biome: human gut; feature: human-associated habitat; material: faeces | place: Austria | collected 2013 | reverse complement strand
GTAAGGAAGAACCTATGCGTAAGGTTGTTTCTGATGCATCAGCAGATAAAGATTCTGTTGGTGGTACTATTGAATGTGGTGTTGTTGGTATTAAAGCCGGTATTGGCGAACCAATGTTTGATGGTATTGAGGGTAGAATTGCCAAAGCAGTATTTGGTATTCCTGCAATGAAGGGCATTGAATTTGGCAAAGGTTTTGACCTTGCCAAGATGCGTGGTAGTGAAAGCAATGACAATTTCCGTTATGATGAAAAAGGAAATGTATATACTAAAACAAATAATTGTGGTGGTATTCTGGGTGGCATTACAAATGGTATGCCTATTGTATTTAAGGTTGCAGTAAAGCCAACACCATCTATTGCTCAAAAACAAGAAACTATTAATCTTGAAACTAAAGAGAATGATATTCTTGAAATTAAAGGCAGACATGACCCATGTATTGTCCTAAGAGCAGTACCGGTTATTGAGGCAATCACAGCTATTACAATACTAGATTTACTTTCATAAGGTGTGAAGATAATGAGAGATTTAAAAGAAATAAGAGAAGAAATCAACGAAATTGATGAGAAACTTATAGAACTTTTTAAACGCAGAATGGAATGTGCTAAGGATGTTGGCAACTACAAAAAGGCAAACAACATTCCTATTCTTAACCAAGACAGAGAGAATGAAATTCTTGATGATGTACTTGTTCGTGGTGGAGAATACGGATATGCAGCACAGTTACTGTTTAGCAACATTATGGAACTTTCAAGAGCATTACAACACAATATTGTTGGCTCAGGTAAAGAAATGAAAGAGCTTATTGAAAATTCTTCTCCTAACATTCCATACAACAAAAATACTAAGGTAGCTTGTCAAGGTATTGCCGGTGCTAACAACCACGAGGCTACTCTAAAGATTTTCCCTGACTGTGAACCTGAGTTTTGCAAAAGTTTTAAGGATGTATTTATGGCTATTGAAAACGGTGATGCTGACTATGGTGTGTTACCGGTAGAAAATTCTACTGCCGGTTCAGTAAGTGATGTTTATGACTTAATTCTAAAACACAGATTTTATATTATTAAGTCACTAGACCTACCAATCCACTACTACCTAGCATCTATTCCACAGGCTAATTTAGAGGATATTGAAGAAGTATGGTCACATCCTCAAGCACTTGCACAATGTAGTGACAAGATAACTGCGAACAACTACAAAACACTACAATCTGCTAACACTGCAATTGCTGCAAGGGATGTTGCAAACAGTAAGAGAATTAACCTTGCAGCAGTTTGTAATTATAGTGCAGTTAAGGAATATGGCTTAAAGGTTCTTGCAGAAAATTACGAAAACAGAAGTGACAACACAACAAGATTTATTGTTATTTCTAAAAAGCTATATATTCCTGAAAATGCTGAGAAAATCAGCCTATGCTTTGGTTTACCTCATGTTACAGGTACACTTTACAGTGTACTATGCAGATTTAGTTCCCTAGGTCTTAACCTAACCAAAATTGAGTCAAGAACAATGGCTAATAAGCCTTTTGAATATCTATTCTATCTTGATTTTACAGGCAATGTTAAGAATGATGAAGTTACAAAACTTCTATGTGCATTAAGTACAGAGTTACCGGAATTTAGCTTCTTAGGTAACTATGAAGAGGACTATGCATAATTTATTTTGTGTATATATTCTAATGAAATAAAATTTAAAATGAGTTTTAAACCACTATTGTATTACACAATAGTGGTTTTCGTTTGCCGTTTTCTTTTTGAATTATTTTTCATTTGCACTATAAATTAGGTTTTTTCAATTTTGTTTGTGGGTAAAGATTAGTTTGATAAATTAGGGTTGTCTTTTTAATTTATACAACTAATCTAAACCAAAAATTCACATAACAATAGGGAGTACAATGTACTCCCTAAATTATTACATTAATTTCAGATTATTTATATTTTACTAGGTCTAGAGAACCGGAAGATAGTTTAACATTGATTTTGTTACTGCCTTTTTTATAAGTTGCAGTACCCTTATCATTATCCAGTGAATTATTAAGGTCAAATTCACTTTCAATACTGCCTGAACTTTTTTCGTAACTTAACTTAAAGCCGGTAATTGTGTCCGGAATAATATAATCAACACTACCGGAAGAAATATCAATATCAGAGTATTTTGGAACACTTTCGCTATTGATTTCAACACTACCACTTGATACTTTTACCTTAGTTTTATCGAAATTACCTTGTAAAGTAGTATCACCTGAACCTGAAACAGTATCTAAACTTTTGGCAATAACATTATTACCATCAATTGAACCACTGGAAACATTTGTCTTTAGTTCATCACAAGTTAGGTTTACCAAATTTACACTACCACTTGAAATATAGGTTCTAAGGGATTTACATTTTAGATTACTAAAATCACAATCACCTGATGACATATCTAACTGAATATCATTAATGCTTAAATCTGACTTCATAGATACTGAGCCTGAACCGGTCTTTATTGTTAAATATTTTGTACCGTCATAAACAAAACTGTCTATTTTTGATTTATCATACTTATAATAAACATCATCAGCTAAATAAATATTAGTAGTCTGATTAAAATATCCAAACAAGCAAAAACCACTATTGGGATTAGCAGTAATATTCACAAATCCTTTATAATACTTTGTTAACTTTGTATCTTTATTTAAAGAACCAAAATATCCTCTGTATTCACAATTGTATTCAACATAGCTATAATCAGTAGGACTTTTATAGAAATTAACATCACCACTACCATTCTTTAAGTCTATAGTGTGAATACCATCATTCGCATTACAATCGAATTTTGTTATTTTTGTAAACTTACCATTTTGTCCGAAAACAGAAGAAACACAAAGAATTAACAGAAAGGCACAAAAAATTGAGCCTACAATAATAATTGTATTTCTAAAAATATGGCTTTCTTTCTGAGGTTCTACTGTAGTTACTGTTGCACTGTAACCATCTTTCTCAATATTAATATCTTCTTGTGGATGATTTTTTCTATCTATAATATTGGCTATATAATAGAATAAAGGAATTGTTAAGAACAGTAGCCACATAGGATGCCACAAGTTCGTGTACAAACCTAACACCAAGTATATCCAAGTAATAAACACCGGATAACAGAAAATATTTACTTTCTTTTTCTGTATAGCCTTTACCGTTGTGTAATATAGTGGAATAACCAAGAACCACAACCAGCTAGTTACCCAACCACCTAAAATATCTAAGAATCCAAATAAAAAGAATGCCACAACTGAAACTAACCAAATTGGAAACTCCATAGCAGGATTTTTCTTGCCATTCTTTTTGTAATCTTTGTCGCCATATATATGACCGTTTTCATCGGTATAGACTTTTTGTTTGCCACTTTCATCAACAACATTTATACCGTTACGGTCAATATGTACCTTTGCACCGTCACTACTGTCTACATGAATACCGTTTCTAAAACTTATATCAACTTTGTCTTTACCGTCATCAACATGGATACCGTTTCTAAAAGATACTTTTGCTTTTGTTTCTTCATTATTTTCCGTTTCTTTTTCAGTATCAGTTTCGGTATTTTCTTCAGTTTTATTATCTTCTAAATCTTGCTTATTTCTGTTTAAGATTTCTTCAGGGTCACCTGTCAAAAGTTCATCAAGAGTTACTCCATATACCTTTGCCAATAGAATAAGGTTGTCAGTATCAGGTGAAGCCTCTGCTCTCTCCCACTTGCTGACAGCTTGCCTACTGACACCGATTTTTGATGCTAATTCTTCCTGACTTAGACCACTTTTCTTTCTATATTGCAAAAGTATGTTTGCCGTTTCAATATTCATAAACGCCCTCCTTTTTTGATGAATTCATTATACATTTTGCCCTTTGGTAGCACAACATATTCTAGTTTGCAATTACGCAACTATTGGTTGCATTGGCTTAAACACTGGGCTACAAGGGTTTTACAAAATGAATATTTCTGCTGACTTCTTTAAAGCCAATAGCTTTATGGAACTGTTCACCGGCTACATTATCCACAGAACAATCTGATGCAAATTCAGTACAACAGTGTTCCTTTGCCCATTTTTCGCACATATTTATAAGTGCCTTTCCTACACCCTTTGAAGTGTATTCTTCCTTAACTGCAATACCCTCAAGGTAAGCTACAGGCAATGTTTTTGTCCCCTCAATATATTCAAACCTTAACCCAACTGATGCAAACCCTATATAAATATTATGCTCCTCTGCAACAAACATTACAGAGGAGTCATTGTCCATATCCGAGAACTGCAAGTACAAGTCAAGAGAAGATTTTACTGAAGTCCATACACTTTGCACTAAAGGTAAAATTCCGTCTAAGTCACTTGATTTTGCTACACGAATAATCATTAATATTCCAGTCCTTTAGTTGTCTTTAGAAACTGATAGAACTGATTGTAGATTTTCTCTACACCACCAACAGAGTCACTTTCAATATTAAGTGGCATAATAGGGTCATGTACAGAAAGTCTTAATAAGAACCAACCGTCACCATTATCTTTATCAAATGATACTCTGATACCTTCTCTATTATCATCTGCAACAATCCAATTAGGTTCATTTTCAGCATACTTTTCAAGATCGGCAATAATCTTTTCGCCACATGCTCTGAAATCTTCTTCAGTAATCTTAAAACGAATTTCCTTGCTTTCAGCAGGTTCTTTAAGGTCCTTAAGCATCATATCAATTGTTTTGTTTTCCTTAGCAAGTTGAGCCATTTTAATGATAATTTTTGTACATAGATAAGCACCATCATCAAGGAAGTAGTTTTCCTTCATAGCTGCATGACCTGATGTTTCAATAGCTAATGGGCAGAACTCACCATTGTTATTTAGTTCAATACCCTTATCAATAACATTCTTGTAGCCTCTTCTATATCTATAGTGCTTACCACCAAGGTGATTTTCAATAAAGTCCTTTAGACCTGATGAAGTTACTGAGTCAGTAACAATAGTACCACCGTCAGTACCTTCAAGTGCAATAGCTGATGCTAAAGCTACAAGTCTGTTTCTGTTGATTTCTTTACCAAAGCTATCTACTGCACCACCTCTGTCAACATCAGTATCAAAGATAACACCTAAATCAGCTTTGCTATCCAATACTGCCTTAGAGATTGAGTCCATAGCAGTTTTGTCTTCAGGGTTAGGAATATGATTAGGGAACATTCCGTCAGGATCAAGGTAAACTGAGCCTTCTGTGTCAGCACCAAGAACTTTTAGCACCTTGCCAGCATAGAATCCACCAACACCATTACCGGCATCTACAACGATTTTAAAGCCCTTTAGAGGGTGGTCATAGTCCTCAGCATTAACACCTTTCTTAATAATATCACATAGGTGGTTGCTATATCTTGACATATAGTCCATTTCTTCTACAGTACCGTTATAAGTAATTTCAGGCTTTTTATCATCCTGTGCATACTGTAAAATTTCTTCAATATCACTTGCTTCAAGTCCACCATTAGGAGTAAAGAACTTTAGACCGTTTCTGTTAAATGGATGGTGAGATGCTGTAATCTGTACTGCACCGTCACAACCAAGGTCAACAGTAGTCATAAACATTGATGGTGTTGATGATAGGTTAGTGTAAATTACCTTTACACCGGCTTTCTTAAAGCTATCTATAACATCATTTGCAATTCTTTCGCCACTAATACGGCTATCTCTACCGACTGAAATTGTCATTTCACTTGCCTTTTTGTTAGCTACCTTTTCTAGCCATAGTACAAAGCCAAAAGCCATTTTCTTAACAACATCATCAGTTAGGTTAACATTTTGACCTTCAACACCCTCAGATGCTACACCACGAATATCTGTACCACTTTTGAAGTTTTTATAAAAATTATCAAGCATAAAATATACCCCTTAAATTAATTTTCTAAAACTATTATACAATATAACAAAGTTCAATACAATAAAAATAAGTATATAATTTCACCTATTTTTAGTATTGTAAAGAGTTTTTTGAAAAATTTTTTAATTTTATTTTTACTTAATTTTAATCGGTTATAACATAAAGAAAAGCCCATTGTAATGGGCTTTTTCGGTATTTTTATGGTTTTTTATTCCGGAACAGAAAATTTCATTTTTGTAATTTGTATGATTGTTCAAATTTATTTTCTTTTAGGGAATAAATTTGATAATATTCACTAAAAGAATTTACACAAACTTTAACTAGTTAAAATTACTGTTAAAATTTTTGTAGCATATTGCACAATAATCACACATTGTAATTGTACAGTTTTGATATTTAGTAGTCACCTTGTACAAAGAAAGTAGCAATTATTTGTTGACATTCACTAAAGAATATGTATAATAGTAAGTGTCAAGTAAATAGTCCACTTGATATCGCAAACATTCGTTAGCGATTCATTCACAGCCAAATGGTAAATGGCAGCACGAAAAATCGTATATAATTTAAGGAGGAAAATTTTATGACACCTATGATCAATCTACATGACATTGATGTTACCAAGTTCCTTGCCGTGCTCGACACTTGCGAAGGTAATGTATATCTAATTACTAGCGAGGGAGACCGTTTGAATCTAAAAAGCAAACTATGTCAGCTCGTTGGTTTAACAAAGCTAATCGAAGGCGGCAAAATCGCAGAAGCTTGCATTTATTGTGATAACAAGAATGATGAAAGCAAATTATTCAGATTCAACCTACTTGGTGATACAGGTAATGCTGAAATTGCTTAATCAGTAACATTGATAACAAGTCGCGTTTAGAACGCATTAATTTCAAAAATCCTTAACAGAAAAGGCACTCGGCTGAGTGCCTTTTTTGCTATGCAATTTAATATATAAATATGGAAATTGAAATAAAAATTATTTATAATCAAATTCATCCGGATGATTTTTCTTGAAAATATCAAAGATTTTCTGTACCAAATCATCGTCATCAATACCTGTATAAACCTCTTCTTGGTCGTCATAACTGTCTATCTTAAGAATAGTTAAGTCCTCTACATCCTCAACATTCTCAATTAAAACAGCATATTCATCATTTTTATAGTTAATAACATCAAGCAACTCAAACTCAGTTTCATTGCCTAAATCGTCTTCTAAAGTGAAAATTACATTCTTTTCCATAGTATCCTCCTAAAAAGTTATATAAATAGTGTACAATACTTTAAATAAAATTGCAATAATCCTACCCTATTTTCTGCTATTCTGTTATTATCTTATACACAAAAGGTCTGCTACATAGTAACAGACCTTTTAGTTTTTTATTTAATTATTTCTTTAGCTTATAAACTGCAACAGAAGCTACTGAACCAAATAGTAGTGCTAAAACTACTGCAGTATATGTATCTGTATCACTTGTTTTAGGTGAACTCATTTCTGAACCTACTTCATCGGAAGTTGACTCTTTTGGTGCAGGATTACCACTAGAATAAGCCATTTCATCATCAGTGGCTTCATCAACAGTTGCATCACCCTCATCACCATGTTCCCTGTAATATTCATCAGCAAGGTCATCATCATGTCCATCCATATCAACGAAATCTTCATCGTTAATATCTTCATTTTCAGTTTCATCCTGATTAGTTACAAGGGTAGTTTCATTATTATTTACTTCATCAGCACTAAAAGAATTAATGCTGAAAGCAAACATAGAAATCATCATCAACACTGTAACTAAGCACATTAATTTTTTCATTATAAACACTCCTTAGATAATAATAAATTAACCTCTGTAATAATTACATTTACCGTTTGCACCGTTATTAGAGAACTTAACCTTGCTATATGAGATACCTTTCTTGTATGCACCGATACCGTACTTACCACAATTTGCAATCTTACCACCTGTTACTTTACCGGAACAGTTGTAAGAATAAAGGCCAAATTCTTTTGCATTAGTAATATTTGTATTTTTCAAAGTAATTTTACTGTTCTTACTTGCAATACCATGCTTAGTTTTTGCTTTATCAAGTGAACAACCGACAAATGTAACATTGACACCTTCAAGATAAATATGTTGCTTATATGAATTATAAACTGTAGTATTTTTGAAGGTTACTTTCTTGCTATTCTTACATAGTATACCACCATTAAAGTTCTTGATTTTGTTGCCATTAACAGTTACATTTTCATTTAGCTGATCCGGAACGCTATCCATAGTTAGTCCATAGTGATCTGATTTTTGGTTGCCGTTAAATGTAATATTATTGTTAGAAAATATTGAGTTTCTGATGCCTTTATAAAAGACAGCAGTCATATTCTTAACGGTAATGTTATTTTTAGTGATTGTTAAACCATTAATTCTGTGGTCACCTTTTAGATAGCCTTGATAACCGGATAGTCTGTTTGCTGAGTTAAGACCTTTTTTATAAATTGCAGGTTTTGAAATTTTGTTACCGTTAATGTACAAAGCTCTGCTATCCTTAGATTTTGGTCTATTAATTGTAATTCTATTACCTGAAATAATAGAATTGTCCTTAGAAGTATTAACCTTTAAATTCCAATTATTTACAACATATGTGCCGGTATAGCCTGTATAATTAGGCTTAGAATTTACAAATAAAATACCTGAGCCACAGTTTAGAATTTTGTTATTCTGAATTTTGCTATTTCTATAATTAATAGCACCGATTGCATAACTCTTAATATTCTTGAAGGTATTGTTAGTAAACTTCATATTTGTAAAATAACAACCATCAATACTATTGTGAGAACCAATACCTCTGCCTAAGTTTGTAAAATTACATCTATCAACAGTTACATTTTTGTTTTGGTATTTATCATAATTACCGATAGCAGTTGTTTCATATAGGTTTACATCAAGTTGTAAAGCCTCTTCATGCTCATAGTAATCATTCTTATTTTTATGGGCCTTAAAGTAGCATTTATGATTCTTAAAGTTAACCCTAGAAATTGTTAAGCCATTAACAGCACCTGCCTCAATCATATGACCTTCAAGGTCATTTTGAATTGTCATATTTAGGAACTTAACATTCTGAGAATGGTTTACTTTAAATGTGCAGAAGCCTGTATCTTTACTTCTAACATTACCATCCCAAATACCACCTTGAATAGTAATGTTTCTATAATAATATCCTGAAGCAGAAGAACCCGGTTTGCCTACTCTAAATGTTGTACCATCATTACCTGCAGGTAAATTACGGATAATTTTTACATTTTTATCAACAACAATCATAGTGTTTGAATAAATACCTACAGATTGATTAATTCTTAAATTCTTTGTAATATGTATTTTATAAATATGATTAGCAGTACCTTTGTCTTTTGCATTTAGCAATGCTTGTTGAAAATCTGAAAAACTACCGTTAGAAATTGTTTCATCATATGCAGTAGCACCTTCTACAGTTTGAAAGCCAAATAAAGTACATATCATTGATAAACATAAACACAACGGTATAAATTTCTTAAATATGTCCATAATTATCCCTCCAAATATATTGTAACTACATTTTACCACTTATATTTTTAACTGTAAATGTTTATTAAAACACCACAATAACTTTGTGCAAAGTGTATTACAAGAATATTACCACTTTGTATAATTTCACAACAAGAATTTATAATTAATAAGAAATGAACGCAAAAAGTCCCTTGTCAAAAGACAAGGGACTAAATTACTTAGGTAAATAATTATATTAAGTTATAATTATTCGTTGATAGATGTAACAGCACCTGAACCAACTGTTCTACCACCTTCACGGATAGCGAAACGAAGACCTTCTTCGATAGCGATAGGAGTGATTAGTTCAACTGACATTTCAACGTTATCACCAGGCATGCACATTTCTGTACCTTCTGGAAGTGTGATTGTACCTGTTACGTCTGTTGTTCTAAAGTAGAACTGTGGACGATAGTTGTTGAAGAATGGAGTATGACGGCCACCTTCGTCCTTTGTTAGAACGTAAACCTGGCCACTGAACTTCTTATGTGGGTGAATTGTACCTGGCTTTGCAAGAACCTGACCTCTTTCGATTTCAGATCTTTGAACACCTCTTAGAAGTGCACCAACGTTATCACCACATTCAGCATAGTCTAGAGACTTTCTGAACATTTCAAGACCTGTAACAACAACCTTACGGATATCGTCTGTTAGACCAACGATTTCAACTTCATCATTTACGTTGATAATACCTCTTTCAACTCTACCTGTTGCAACAGTACCACGACCTGTGATTGTGAATACGTCTTCAACTGGCATGATGAATGGCTTATCAGAATCTCTTTCTGGAGTTGGGATGAATTCGTCAACAGCGTCCATTAGTTCGTGAATACACTTGTATTCAGGAGCGTTTGGATCTGTTGATGTGCTTGTTAGAGCAAGATATGCTGAACCCTTGATGATTGGAGTATCATCGCCTGGGAAGTCATATTCGTTTAGTAGGTCACGGATTTCCATTTCTACTAGTTCTAGTAGTTCAGGATCGTCAACTTGGTCAGTCTTGTTCATGAATACAACGATGTATGGAACACCAACCTGACGAGATAGAAGAATGTGTTCTCTTGTCTGTGGCATAGGACCATCAGCAGCAGAAACAACAAGGATAGCACCGTCCATCTGAGCAGCACCAGTGATCATGTTTTTAACATAGTCAGCATGGCCTGGACAGTCAACGTGAGCGTAGTGTCTCTTATCTGTTTCATATTCAACGTGAGCTGTGTTGATTGTAATACCTCTTTCTCTTTCTTCTGGAGCCTTATCGATATTAGCATAATCAATGAAGTCTGCTTCACCGTTTAGGTTAAGAACCTTTGTGATAGCAGCTGTAAGTGTAGTTTTACCATGGTCAACGTGACCGATAGTACCAATGTTTACGTGTGGCTTATTTCTTTCAAACTTTTCTCTTGCCATTTTTATAATCCTCCTTAGATTAAAATCTTGGTAGTTATTATTGTAACAATTTTTTAATAAAATTGCAACCCTTTTGTTGATATATAATCAACAAAAGAGTATTAATTTATAAGATATTAGTCCTCAGACTTCTTATTACGCTTTGACATAATGTCTTCAGCGATTGACTTTGGAACTTCCTGATATGTGTCTGGTTCCATTACGTACTGACCACGACCCTGAGTCTTAGAACGCATATCAGTAGCATAACCGAACATTTCAGATAGTGGAACATGAGCGTTGATACGCTGAGCATTACCAACAGCTTCCATACCCTGAATCTGACCACGACGAGAGTTAAGGTCACCGATAACGTCACCCATATACTCTTCAGGAACAATAACTGTAACCTTCATTAGTGGTTCAAGTAGAACAGGATCTGCCTTCTTCATAGCTTCCTTGAAAGCCATAGAACCGGCAATCTTAAATGCCATTTCAGATGAGTCAACTTCATGGTAAGAACCATCGTATAGTTCAACCTTACAGTCAACTACATTGTAGTTAGCTAAGATACCTGACTGCATAGCACCCTGGATACCTTGGTCAACTGCTGGAATGTATTCCTTTGGAATAGCACCACCAACGATAGAGTTAACAAATTCGTAGCCCTTGCCTGGGTTAGGAGAAACACGAATCTTAACATGACCGTACTGACCTTTACCACCTGACTGACGAGCATACTTCATATCAACATCTGCTTCTGAACGGATTGTTTCTTTATAAGCAACCTGTGGAGCACCGATGTTAGCTTCTACCTTGAATTCTCTTAGTAGTCTGTCAACGATAATTTCTAGATGAAGTTCACCCATACCGGCAATGATTGTCTGGCCTGTTTCTTCATCTGTATATGCCTTAAATGTTGGGTCTTCTTCTGCAAGTTTTGCAAGAGCAATACCCATCTTTTCCTGACCTGCTTTTGTCTTAGGTTCAATAGCAACTCTAATAACAGGTTCTGGGAATTCCATTGATTCAAGGATGATAGGGTGCTTTTCGTCACAAAGAGTATCACCTGTAGTAGTATTCTTTAGACCAACAGCAGCAGCAATATCACCGGCATAAACTGTATCAATGTCTTTTCTATGGTTAGCATGCATCTGTAGGATACGACCAAGTCTTTCGTTCTTATCCTTTGATGCGTTATAAACTGTCTGACCAGCATTAACAACACCGGAATATACTCTGAAGAAACATAGCTTACCAACGAATGGGTCAGTTGCAATCTTAAATGCAAGAGCTGCAAATGGTTCCTCGTCAGAAGAATGTCTTACATCTTCTTCACCTGTGTCTGGGTTAACACCCTTAATTGATGGGATGTCAACAGGAGCTGGCATATAGTCAACGATAGCATTAAGAAGTAGCTGAACACCCTTGTTACGGTATGAAGTACCACAAGTTACAGGTACCATTTCGTTAGCAATAGTAGCCTTACGAATAGTCTTCTTAATTTCGTCAATTGTTAGTTCTTCGCCTTCGAAATATTTTTCCATTAGAGCGTCATCTAGTTCTGCAACAGAATCGATTAGCTGTTCATGGTATTTCTGAGCGATTTCCTTCATATCTTCAGGAATTTCTTCTTCTCTAATGTCTGTACCGTCATCATTGTAATATACTTCAGCCTTCATTGTAACTAGGTCAACAATGCCTCTGAATGTATCTTCAGCACCGATTGGTAGCTGAATTGGAACTGCGTTACAGCTTAGTCTGTCTTTCATCATCTGAACAACTCTGTAGAAGTCAGCACCCATAATGTCCATCTTATTTACATAAGCCATTCTTGGAACATGATAGTTATCAGCCTGTCTCCAAACTGTTTCTGACTGTGGTTCAACACCACCCTTAGCACAAAGTACTGTTACAGAACCGTCAAGTACACGAAGTGAACGTTCAACTTCAGCAGTGAAGTCAACGTGACCAGGTGTGTCGATGATGTTGATTCTGTGTTTCTTCCAGAAACATGTAGTAGCAGCAGATGTAATTGTTACACCACGTTCTTGTTCCTGAACCATCCAGTCCATAGTAGCAGCACCATCATGTGTTTCACCAATCTTATGGTTAACACCTGTGTAGTACAGAATTCTTTCAGTAGTTGTAGTTTTACCGGCATCAATATGAGCCATGATACCGATATTTCTTGTCATTTCAAGTGAAACCTGTCTTGCCACGGTTAATATCCTCCTTTATAAGTTATTTCTAATAAGTCCTGCTATTACCATCTGTAATGAGCGAAAGCCTTATTAGCTTCAGCCATCTTATGAGTATCTTCACGCTTCTTAAATGCGCCACCTGTACTGTTGATAGCATCAAGGATTTCACCAGCAAGTCTTTCTTTCATTGTTCTTTCTGAACGCTGTCTTGAATATGCTGTGATCCAACGAAGACCTAGAGTCTGTCTTCTTTCTGCTCTAACTTCCATAGGTACTTGGTAAGTTGCACCACCTACACGACGAGCTTTAACTTCAAGAACCGGCATAACATTTTCCATTGCGTTCTCGAATGTTTCTAGTGGATCGTTACCTGTCTTTTCCTGGATGATGTCGAATGCACCGTAAACGATTTTCTGAGCAACACCCTTCTTACCATCAAGCATAACGTTGTTGATTAGACGAGTAACTAGTTTTGAATTATACATTGGGTCTGGCAAAACATCACGTTTTGCGATTGAGCCTCTTCTTGGCACTTTACTTCCCTCCTTCACAATATTTGAGATATCATAGGTACTCGAAAGCGACAAACTTCCGTACTGCCAACAGAAACTCTATAATCTATATAAAGTCTGCTTTTGCAGTAACTATTTAACATAAAAGTGTTAGTTTGTCAATTCCTTATTTACCTGCTTTTGGACGCTTTGCGCCATACTTTGAACGAGCCTGATTTCTGTTAGCAACGCCCTGAGCATCAAGTGTGCCACGAACGATATGGTAACGAACACCAGGTAAGTCTTTTACACGGCCACCACGGATAAGAACAACTGAGTGTTCCTGTAGGTTATGACCAACACCAGGGATATAAGAACTAACTTCAATACCGTTTGAAAGTCTTACTCTGGCAATCTTTCTAAGAGCTGAGTTAGGCTTCTTTGGTGTAGCAGTTGACACTTTAGTACATACGCCTCTCTTTTGTGGGGAAGCATTATCAGTAGCCTGTCTCTTCTGTGAGTTCCAACCCTTTAAAAGAGCAGGTGCCTTTGCCTTCTTTTCAGTAACTTCTCTACCCTTGCGAACAAGCTGGTTAAATGTAGGCATTTTTTTCCTCCTTCTTAAGTTATTTCGGTTTTTCCGATATTTTAGCACGGATTTTACTGTAATTTTACGCAATTACCCTATTCCACGCTTACCGTCATTCTATCACATAAGTTACAACATTGTCAATAATAAATTTCATATTTTTTCTTTTTTTCTGCAAAAAAGAGGCTACCCATAAGGGTAACCTCTAATTTAAACAATTATATATTAGTCAAGTGGCTGTACCTGCTGTGGCTGAACATAGTTTTCTTCAAGTTCAACACCGTTGTATCTGTGCATACCTGTACCGGCAGGAATTAGCTTACCAATGATAACATTTTCTTTTAGACCTACCAGTGGGTCAACCTTACCCTTAATAGCAGCATCTGTAAGAACTCTAGTTGTTTCCTGGAATGAAGCAGCTGATAGGAATGAATCAGTAGCAAGAGCTGCCTTTGTAATACCAAGAAGTAACTGAGTATACTTAGCAGGTTTAAGACCTTCTTCACCGTTCTTAATTCTTTCTTCAATCATCTTGTTTTCGTAAAGAACTTCGTTACGGTCATAGTTCTGACCAGCCATAAAGCTAGTAGAACCACTGTCTTCAATCTTAACCTTCTTCATCATCTGACGAACAATAACTTCGATATGCTTATCGTTGATATCAACACCCTGTAGACGGTATGTTGACTGTACTTCAGAGATTAGGTAGTTCTGAACAGCCTTTGGTCCAAGGATTGAAAGAATATCAGCCGGATAAATAGCACCATCAGTAATCTTGTCACCGGCCTTGATAACCTGACCTTCTTCAACATTTACTCTAAAGCCGAATGGGATTAGGTACTGTTTTTCTTCACCTGTTGCCTTATTATAAACAACTGCGTGACGAGCCTTCTTGATTTCTTCAAATCTAACTTCACCGTCGATTTCAGAAATAATAGCAAGTGACTTAGGCTTTCTGGCTTCAAATAGTTCTTCAACTCTTGGAAGACCCTGTGTAATATCTTCAGCAGAAGCAACACCACCGGTGTGGAATGTTCTCATTGTTAGCTGAGTACCAGGTTCACCGATTGACTGAGCTGCGATAATACCAACAGCTTCACCAACAGTAACAGGCTGACCGTTTGCAAGGTTAGAACCGTAGCACTTTCTACATACACCATGCTTACAATGACAACCAAGGATACTTCTGATTTCGATTTCTTCTGTACCTGCATTAACAATAATGTCAGCTTCTTCTTCGCCCATCATCTTGTCCTTAGATACAAGAACATTGCCATTTTCATCACAGAAGTCATGAACAAGGTATCTACCGATAAGTCTTTCACGAAGACCTTCGATAACATTGTTGCCTGACTTAATGTCGAAGATTTCAAGACCTTCATCAGTATGACAATCGTCTTCACGAATAATAACATCCTGAGAAACATCAACAAGTCTTCTTGTTAGGTAACCTGAGTCGGCAGTTCTTAGAGCAGTATCGGCTAGACCCTTACGAGCACCTCTGGAAGAAATAAAGTATTCCATGATGTTTAGACCTTCACGGTAGTTAGCTCTGATAGGGATTTCAATTGTTTTACCTGATGTGTTGGCAATCAAACCACGCATACCAGCTAGCTGACGAATCTGTGACATACTACCACGAGCACCTGAATCAGCCATCATATAGATTGGGTTGAATCTATCTAGGTTATCCTGTAGTTTTGCAGTAACATCATCAGTAGCTTTTTCCCAAACTTTAAGAACATTTTGGTAACGTTCGTCGTTTGATAAGAAACCCATCATATATTCGTTACGGATACCATCAACTTGTTCTTCTGCAGCTGAGATAATTGCTTTCTTCTCAGGTGGAATCTTAGCATCACAAACAGCAACTGTGATAGCACCTCTTGTTGAATATTTATAACCTTGAGCCTTGATATGGTCAAGAACAACTGAAGTAGTCTGTGTGCCGTGTACTCTGATACAAGCATCAATAATCTTACCTAGCTGTTTCTTACCTACAAGGAAGTCAATTTCTAATTTAAATTTGTTTTCTTCAAGACTTCTGTCAACAAAGCCTAGATCCTGAGGAATTGGGTTATTAAAGATAATCTTACCAACTGTTGTATCAACTAGGCCTGTTTCTTTAACACCGTTGAATTCCTTAGTCATTCTAACCTTAATCTTAGAATGAAGTGTTAGGTAGCCTGTCTGATAAGCCATCATAGCTTCATCAACATCTCTAAATACCTTACCTTCGCCCTTTTCTCCGTCCTTATCAAGTGTTAGGTAATAAGAACCAAGAATCATATCCTGTGTAGGTACACAAACAGGACGACCGTCAGAAGGTTTTAGTAGGTTACCGGCAGCAAGCATTAGGAATCTTGCTTCAGCCTGAGCTTCTGCAGATAGTGGTACATGGACAGCCATCTGGTCACCATCGAAGTCAGCGTTGTAAGCTGTACATACAAGTGGGTGTAGCTTTAAAGCACGACCTTCAACAAGTACAGGTTCAAATGCCTGAATACCAAGTCTATGAAGTGTAGGAGCACGGTTTAGTAGAACCGGATGACCCTTGATAACAACTTCAAGTGCATCCCAAACTTCAGGCTTTGCTCTTTCAACTGCTTTTCTTGCAGCCTTAATATTTACAACAGCCTTTGTTTCTACAAGTCTCTTCATAACGAAAGGCTTAAATAGTTCAAGTGCCATTTCCTTAGGAAGACCACATTGATACATCTTTAGTTCAGGACCAACAACGATAACTGAACGACCTGAGTAGTCAACACGCTTACCCAGTAGGTTCTGACGGAAACGACCTTGCTTACCCTTTAGCATATCAGATAGTGACTTAAGAGGTCTGTTGTTAGGACCTGTAACAGGTCTGCCCTTTCTGCCGTTGTCGATTAGTGAGTCAACAGCTTCCTGTAGCATTCTCTTTTCGTTTCTGATAATAATATCAGGAGCTTGTAGTTCAAGTAGTCTTGCAAGACGGTTGTTTCTGTTAATAACTCTTCTATATAGGTCATTAAGGTCAGATGTTGCAAATCTACCACCATCAAGCTGAACCATAGGTCTGATGTCCGGTGGAATAACAGGAATAACATCAAGAATCATCCATTCAGGTCTGTTACCTGACTGACGGAATGATTCAACAACTTCCAGTCTTTTTAGAAGTCTAACTCTCTTCTGACCTGATGCACCTTCAAGATCAGTAGTAATCTGAGTATATAGCTGATCAAGGTCGATTTCTGTTAGAAGTTCCTTGATAGCTTCAGCACCCATACCTGCTCTAAAGTCATCTTCATACTTTTCATACAAATCTCTGTATTCTGTTTCAGTAAGAATCTGCATTTTAGAGATTTCTCTAGCTTCACCCGGATCAATAACAATGTAAGATGCAAAGTATAGAACCTGTTCCAAAGCCTTAGGAGAAATATCAAGCATTAGGGAAATTCTTGAAGGAATACCCTTAAAGTACCAAATGTGTGATACAGGAGCAGCTAGTTCAATATGACCCATTCTTTCTCTACGAACCTTGGATCTTGTAACTTCAACACCACATCTATCACAAATTTTACCTTTAAAACGGATTTTCTTATATTTACCACAGTGACATTCCCAGTCCTTAGTAGGTCCGAAAATTCTTTCACAGAATAGACCGTCTCTCTCAGGCTTTAATGTTCTGTAGTTAATTGTTTCTGGTTTCTTAACTTCACCATATGACCATTCTCTAATCTGGTCAGGGGAGGCAAGACCAATTTTAATTGAATCAAATGTATTGTTTTCCATTATAAACTGCCTCCTTATTATAATTCATCTGAACCAAAATCATCAAAGTTTAACATATCGTCATTATCTTCAACGATTGAGTTTTCATCAAACATATTACCCTCACCGTCAGAATCTTCGTCTAATACGAAACCTTCCATACCTTCGGAAGTCATAACATTATCTTCTTCAAGGGTTTCTTCGTTATTAGCAACTTCAGGAATATCATCATCAAAATGTTGCTTTAGGTCAATTTCATTCTTATCTTCGTCAAGTACCTTAACATCAAGAGCAAGTGACTGTAATTCCTTAATAAGAACCTTAAATGATTCAGGAATACCAGGAGTAGGAATGTTCTGACCCTTAACGATTGATTCGTAAGTTTTAACTCTACCAACAACATCATCAGACTTAACTGTTAGGATTTCCTGTAGAGTATAAGCAGCACCATAAGCTTCAAGTGCCCAAACTTCCATTTCACCGAAACGCTGACCACCGAACTGTGCTTTACCACCAAGTGGCTGTTGAGTAACTAGTGAGTATGGACCTGTTGAACGAGCATGAATCTTATCATCAACAAGGTGATGCAACTTCAAGTAATACATATAACCAACGGTAACAGGGTTATCAAATCTTTCACCTGTACGGCCATCAACAAGCCATGTTTTACCGTCTTCGCTATAACCGGCATCTTTTAGACACTGGAAAATATCCTGTTCATGAGCACCGTCAAATACCGGTGTCATAATCTTCCAACCCAGAGCCTTGGCAGCATAACCTAGGTGAACTTCTAGAACCTGTCCGATGTTCATACGAGATGGAACACCTAGAGGGTTAAGAACGATGTCAAGTGGAGTACCGTCAGGTAGGAATGGCATATCTTCCTGAGGTAGAATTCTGGAAACAACACCCTTGTTACCATGACGACCGGCCATCTTATCACCAACAGATAGCTTTCTCTTCTGAGCTAGGTAAACTCTAACAACCTTGTTAACACCGGGCTGTAGTTCTGAAGCACTTTCTTCACGAGTAAATACCTTAACATCAACAACGATACCTGTTTCACCATGAGGTACTCTAAGTGAAGTATCTCTAACTTCTCTTGCCTTTTCACCGAAGATAGCTCTTAGTAGTCTTTCTTCAGCAGTTAGTTCAGTTTCACCCTTTGGAGTTACTTTACCAACAAGAATATCACCTGAACGAACTTCAGCACCGATGTGGATAATACCGTTTTCGTCAAGATCCTTAAGCATATCTTCACCGACATTTGGAATGTCACGAGTAATTTCTTCAGGTCCTAGCTTTGTATCACGAGCTTCTGTTTCGTGTTCTTCAATATGAATAGATGTGTACATATCTTCACGTACAATCTTTTCGTTAATTAGAACAGCATCTTCGTAGTTATAACCTTCCCAAGTCATAAATCCGATAAGTGCGTTCTTACCAAGAGCAAGTTCACCGTTGTCTGTAGCAGGACCATCAGCAAGAACTTCGCCCTTAACAATTCTTTGACCTCTGTCAACAACAGGAATCTGATTGATACAAGTACTCTGGTTAGAACGAAGGAACTTGATTACATCAAAGTTCTGAATTCTACCACTGTCATACTGAACACAAATCTTGTCAGCAGAAACAGAAAGTACAATACCGTCTTCTTCAGCAAGAATACAGTTACCTGAGTCAACACCGGCTTTGTATTCCATACCTGTACCAACGATAGGAGATTCTGTAACAAGTAGAGGAACAGCCTGACGCTGCATGTTAGCACCCATAAGAGCACGGTTTGCGTCATCGTTTTCTAGGAAAGGAATTAGAGATGTAGCAACAGAAACAACCATCTTAGGAGAAATATCCATAAAGTCGAATTCTTCCGGAGCAAGTTCTACAAATTCTTCTCTGCAACGACCAACAACCTTCTTGTTAACAAAACGACCGTTTTCGTCAAGTGGTTCGTTAGCCTGAGCAACCTTGAAACCATCTTCAACATCAGCTGTCATATAAACAACTTCGTCAGTAACGATACCTGTTTCTTTATCAATCTTTCTATATGGAGCTTCAATGAAGCCGTATTCATTAATCTTTGCAAAAGTAGCTAAGTAAGAGATTAGACCGATGTTAGGACCTTCAGGAGTTTCGATAGGACACATACGGCCATAGTGAGTATAGTGAACATCTCGAACTTCGAATGATGCACGGTCTCTTGAAAGACCACCGGGACCTAGGGCTGAAAGTCTTCTCTTATGTGTAAGTTCAGCAAGAGGGTTGTTCTGGTCCATAAACTGTGATAGAGGAGAACTACCAAAGAACTCTTTAATAGCTGCTGTTACAGGACGAATGTTAATTAGTGTATTTGGTGAAAGTGCCTCAGGGTCTTGAGCCTGAAGAGTCATTCTTTCACGGATAACTCTTTCAAGACGGCTGAAACCAATTCTAAACTGGTTCTGTAGTAGTTCACCTACGCAACGGATTCTTCTGTTAGCTAGGTGGTCAATGTCGTCTGTTACACCAATACCCTGTGCTAGGGAATTCATATAGTTAATAGTAGCAAATATATCATCAATAGTAATGTAGTTAGGGATTAGCTCTGCTTTGTTATCAATTAGAGCGTCCTTTAACTCTTCTTCTGTTTCACATTCTTCAAGAATTGGGAAAAGTACAGATGCTCTTACTTTTTCGTTAATGCCACATTCTTCTTCAGCATTAAAGTCAACATAAGCATTAATGTCAACCATACCGTTTGAGATAACCTTTACAGGAATATCGTCGTCGCTCTTAACATAAGCAAGTGTAACACCGGCATTTTCAATTTCAAAAGCCTTTTCTCTTGTGATAACTTCATCAGCAAGAGCCATAACTTCACCTGTTCTTGGGTTAGCAATAGGAGATGCTAACTTGTAACCTTCAAGACGGTGAGCAATACCAAGCTTTTTGTTGTACTTATATCTACCTACTCTTGACATATCATATCTTCTATCGTCAAAGAATAGATTTGATAGATGAGTCATAGCAGATTCAATTGTTGGAGGTTCAGATGGTCTTAGCTTTTTGTAAACTTCAATCAGACCTTCTGCAGCGTTAGTAGTAGTATCCTTTTCGATAGTAGCTTTCATCATATCGTTCATATCGAAGATATCAATAATTTCGCTATCCTTACCGATTACAGTAAGGTCAACATCTTCAAGGTTCCACTTTTCACCGTTCATTTCCTTTTCTTCTCTGTCTTTTAGCAAAGCTTCAAGACCGATTAATGAACGGATAAATACTGTTACAGGAATCTTTCTGTTCTTATCAATACGAACATAGAAAACATCGTTAATGTCGTTTTCGTATTCTAGCCAAGCACCACGGTTAGGAATAACAGTTGAGGAATAAAGTTCCTTACCTGTCTTATCACGGTCCATCTTGTAGTAAACACCAGGGCTTCTAACAAGCTGAGAAACAATAACTCTTTCTGCACCGTTGATAACGAATGTACCACTGTCTGTCATAAGAGGGAAATCACCCATGAATACATTAGATTCCTTGATTTCGCCTGTTTCCTTATTTAACAGTCTTGCAGTAACCCTAAGGGCTGCTGAATATGTGGCATCTCTTTCTTTACATTCAATAACTGAATAATTTGGCTTATCAACATCCAGCTCATAATCCATAAAGTCAAGAACAAGGTTGCCTGTGTAATCAGTAATACCTGATACATCTTTAAAGACTTCCCTTAGTCCTTCTTCAAGGAACCACTGGTAAGACTTCCTCTGAATATCAAGAAGATGAGGCATCTGGATAACTTCATCAATCTTACCAAAGGACATTCTTTCGTTTCTGCCAAGCTTAACTGGTTTGACATCTACCACTTTAGTTCACTCCTTTTGTATATTTGCACTACTTTTATATAACTTTATTACTGAGAGTCGCTTTAAATATTACCACTTGACAAGTAAAAAAACTTGTGGTAATATTCACCCATAAGAAAGGCATACTAGCGATACTATCTCATAATATTATGCCGTACTATTATACACAAGAAGCTTTTGAATGTCAAGAGATTTTTGCAAAAAATGCGAAAATCTTTATTTTTTTAGAAAAAATATGACCTTTGGGCTATTTTTAAGCTCAAAGGTCTTTTTTGTTGTACTGCTGTAAGGGTAACTAAACACCCGTTACAGTTGTTAGTTTTAAATGATTTAATTTTACAATAATTTTTACTGTTTATTCTTCAAAACCAAAAAGTGCTTTCTGTTGAGAGGAATAAATTGAAAGGTTACCATTTACTATATATGCAATTATACAAACTATTGCTATAGGCAAAACATTGGCTACACCAAAAACCTCTACTCCTAAAAGTATAGGTGCAATTAAAGTATTTGTTGCACTGCCAAATACTGCAACATATCCAATAGCACCACACACAATTGGGGAAACACCAAATAAATTACCCAGCACAACTCCAAGTGTTGCACCTATTGAAAATAAAGGTGTAACCTCACCACCTTGGAAACCTATAGCCAAGGTTACAATAGTCAGCAGTAGCTTTATAATAAAATCATAGTAATGAACTTCCCCACCACTAAATGAGGCTGAAATCAGATTTGTACCAAGACCACTATATCTGCCATTATGGAAGAAAATTAAAATTATAGCAAGTGGAATAGAAACCACAGCTATTCTCACATATGGATTCTTAATTTTATTTTTCATAAAGTCCTTTGATTTTTGCAATAGATATGAAAACAATCTACCTACTAAACCAAAAGCAATACCCATTATAACTAGGAAAATTATCACCTTGTAATCTGTAAAATCAAGGGTATCTGTAACATTAACTGAAAATTTCTCTAGTCCTAAGGTATGAGAAGTTATACAAGCAACTATTGATGCAATAAAAGCCGGTAGTAATGCTTCATACTCCAAATATCCGGCAACAATAACCTCCAGTGCAAAGAAAACTGCACCTAATGGTGTTTGAAATAAACCACCAAAACCGGCTGACATACCGGTAATAAGCAACACTCTCTCATTGTTAGAAAAGTGAAACTTTCTACCTATTCTATGGGATAGGGTTGCACCAATCTGTACTGCAACACCTTCCCTACCGGCACTACCACCAAACAAATGTGTAATCCAAGTACCTATCATTACAAGTGGCACTAGTGGTAAGGGTATTGAATTTCTCTTACTTTGACCTGTTTCAAAAACAAGTGACATACCCTTTAAGCTAACTGCACTAAACTTATTATACATCCAAGTAATTAATAATCCGGCTAAAGGCAAAAACGGTAGTAGAAACAGATAATAGTCTGTTCTAAAATCAGTAATAGCTATTAACACTCTACCAAACAAAGTATCAATTGCACCAACCAATACACCTATCACCACACCAAAGGCTATGTACTTTAACACAGTAAATGACTTCTTCTTAAAATTCTCCACAAAATTCCTCCTTACACGAAAAAAAAGCTGATAACCCTGCAAAATGCAGAAGTCATCAGCTTAAAAAGCAGTTTAAGTAATAAATACTAAGGGAGACATTCATTCCCTAAGGGTTATTATATTATCTTTCAGTAATCTTGTCAAGATTTATAGACAACTATCTACAAATGCCCTAAAAATCATTCTGCTGTACTTGTCGGTAGTGTAAGAAAATTCAGGATGCCATTGAACTGCCCATACAAACTTTTTACTAGGCATATACACACTTTCAACCAAATTATCAGTAGCATATGCCATAGGCTCTAAGTTACCGGCAAGTTTCTTTACTCCTTGATGATGATAACTATTTACCGGTAGGTTATGGGTTTTCAAAAGATTTTGTAATGGAGAACCTTTAACTAAATTTACAATGTGACTGGGTTTTCCATATGGTGGCTTTTGTTTGTGGAAAACTTTTGTTTTTGTTTCAGCTATTAAGTCCTGATAAATTGTGCCACCTAAATAAGCATTAAAGAACTGAATACCTCTACAAATGCCTAAAGCTGATTTATCATTTTCCAAAACTTTTTCAAATAGAATTTCCTCCATAGTATCTCTTTCTTTACACACTTCACCACATAAACTTGACCTTTCTTCCCTATACAAACTAGGAGAAATATCTTGACCACCTGTAAACAGAAATCCATCACACATATTTATCAATGCATCTATATCAGCCTTATTACAGGTAAGTGGCAACATTATAGGGATACCACCACTTACCTCAATACCTTTCATATATCCCGGTACAAGCCAATAACTCTCCCTTTGAATATCAACCAGTGGTGTTACACCGATTATAGGTTTCTTCATAAAAATCTCTCCTTATACAAAAAGAGACTTTCCATTATGGAAAGCCTCTTTGCTTTATTCACTGTATATTCTGTTTAGGTAGTTAAACATATTTTCATTTAACATATTTTCGATTTCTTTCGGATTATCGGGAATACAAATTATCGTTTGTTTTCCTGACCTTAGAATATATCCGTCAAAATCACCAACTTCATTCTTCAACCTTTTAGGAATAATATTTGTTGAAGAATTTGCAAGTGCTTTAGACAGTACATTGGAAATTGCTCTAACATCATTATCCCTTAGCCCACCAACAACAACGATTAGATTCACACAATTTAGTGCATCTGTAAGTTGCATACCTAAACTATCCGGTGTAGTTGAAGCAGTAACAGAATTTAGCTGATAAACAGTATTAGCAAAAAGTTCTTTTATCTTCTTTTCACACAATGCAGTTTTCTTTGCAAGATAAAAAATTAAATCGCATTTCATAGTTATCAATCCTCTTCTATTTCTTCTGTTGCCGGTTCAGTAGTATGTATTGTAGTTGGTACAGTTGTCTTAGGTACTGTAGTTGGCTTTGGCTTTGTTGGTTTTGGTTTAATTGGCTTTGGTTTATGCTGAGGTATTCTTACCTTTGCATAAATCGGCTTAATTACACGGTTACTGTTTACACGGTTAAATCTACTGCTCCACCTTACAAATTTATATCTATAGTACTTTGTAGATGCTTTTGATGGTGCTTTTGGTGCAGAGGCACTATGACCTTTCTCCACTCTTTGAAGCTTAATAGTTCTACCGTTTGCATTTACAAACTTAACTGTATAGTAAACCTTTCTTGGTCTTGTAGTACTTGGTTTAGTAGCTTTAGTGGTAGATGTTTTTGTAGTAGGCTTAGTTGTAGATGTTGAAGAAGTTTTCTTTGTACTTGAACTTGGTTTCTTAGTTGTAGTAGATGTTCTATCAATGACATACTTACCACCTGTTAACTTTTGATTACCCCTTAGGTTACCCTTACCGTCATACCAATCAATAGTACCTTTCTTTAGTTCTGTTCTAAAGGAAGTTAGCTTTGGCTGAGTCCCACCAAAACGATAATAATAACTTGATGGGAAATAAGGATTTTTGTTCTTTACTGCTGAAGAAACATTTACCTTTTCACTTTCACCTTTTCTAACCTTTCTACCTACAACAACAGTTCTGTAATTTTCGTGAACTTCATAGGAACAAGTTGAAAGGGTAACAAGTGTATCATTTTCGTTTATATCAACATTTGTATCTATAAGTGATCTAGCCTTTATGTTATACACATAATTCATAAATTCTGCATCACTTGTAAAGTCACCTTGTAGATAGTTAAAGAAGTCTTTTTCGTTCTTATCGCCGGTAGTTTTATAAACAGAAATAATCTTATAAACTTCATCACCATCATCAGGAGTTGTAACTGTAAAGGTAGGACTTTTCTTGTAGAAATTCATATCAATAGAGGTTTTGCCATACTTCAATAGGTTGGCAAACATACTACCATCCATCATATGATGTCCATGCATAATAACATTCTTACTCTTTACACCTTGTTGACTTCTAAAGTCAATAAATATACTACCATATTGAGAATAGTTCTTTTCATAGTTATTGTACAAATAATACTGACTATGTAAAGTGTCCTCTTTATGATATAGTACAGGATAATCAATATTTGTATGTGGTACATTTATCCATGCTACAATTTCACTGTTGATTTTTTGTAGCTTTTTAAAGTTTCTTACTTTTTCTTTTTCTGAAACTTTCTTTGTTGTGTCACCATCATAATAGATAGACTGAATCTCTGACTGAATAGCAGTATTCTCAACTGACTTATAAACATTGTTATAAAGCAAGAACACACCTGCAACTGCAAATGCCACAACTGCAACATTCTGAATAGTCTTTCGGATTACTTCATTCTTATTATCTACCTTTAGTGGAATGTGGTTCTTGATAAATTTATTAATGCCACTGTCATAATTCTTAACTATGTACTGTTGTTGTAACTTTTTCTCAGCTAAGAACTTTTCACCTTTTAAAATAAATTCATCATCTACGTTTACAAATGCAAAGAAGTCGATTTTATCGGTACTAAAGCAGAAATAATCCATATCAAGATAAACAGGAATTTTCTTTTTGTTATAGGTTTTACCTTTTAAATATTTCCAATAATTTTTAGCATAACTTAAAGCAGTTTTTGCTTTAGGTTTAAACTTTGCAAAGGCTATTTCTAACTTTGAAACATCCTTTTTCTTGAGAAGTTCTTTGTCCTTTTCAGAAATATCAAAGTGCTTACCTTGTACCTTTTCTTTCTCAGGAAGGCCCTCTTTATCTTTGTTCAGTTGTTTCTCAAAATATGCAATAGTATCTGCATAAGTTGTTCTAAACTTTCTTTCTGTATCTGAAGAACCACAAGTGATGATTTCTGTTACATCACCATTTTTCTGCAACTCAAGAACAGCTTTCTTTAGAAATTTTGGATTTAATTCATAAGTTTTATCCACACTTTCCAAGTCAGTTGGCACTTCTTTTAATACAGAAGTTTTTCTATTAACTTGTATATCTTCTTTTAGAAGCAGAAGTATCTTCATTTTCCTCATCCTTATGGATTAATGTGAGTAACTTTTAGGCTATTTAATGATGTTTCGATTAATTCATCAAAATTAGCTTTTTCTTGTGCATCCTTAACTCTCTTTAGTACAGGCTTTGTACGAGGATGCTTTGGTGTAAATACTGTACAACAGTCTTCATATGGTTCAATTGATGTTTCAAATGTATCAATTTTTCTGGAAATTTGGATAATTTCTTCCTTGTCCATACCGATTAATGGTCTGAATACAACCATATCTGTTGCTTCATCAGTAGTAACAATTGCTTGCATTGTTTGGGAAGCTACCTGACCTAAACTTTCACCTGTAATTAGGCAACTGCTCTTAGTATCCTTTGCAATTCGTTCAGACATTTGCATCATAAGTCTTCTCATAATAATTGTGAAAAGTTCTTCTGGACAATTGTTCTTGATTCTTTCCTGAATTTCTGTAAACGGTACTGTGTACATTGTGATTTCACCGGCATAGGCAGAAACTTTCTTTAGTAATCTAACTACCTTATCCTCTGCTCTCTGTGAAGTATATGGAGGTGAAGCAAAATGTACTGCATTTAGCCTTAGACCTCTCTTTGACATCATCCAAGCAGCTACAGGTGAATCAATACCACCACTGATTAGGATTGTACCGTTACCACTTGTGCCAACAGGTACACCACCTGCACCCTTAACAACACCTGCATGAATATATGCACCAAAGTCACGAATTTCAACAGTAACTTGAACATCAGGGTTGTGTACATCAACTGTTAGGTGATTAAAGTGCTTTAGGATAATTCCACCCATTTCACGAGAAATTTCAGGTGACTTTAGAGGGAACTTTTTGTCACTACGCTTAGCCTCAACCTTAAAAGTCTTGGCAGTATCTAGGTAATCAGCTAGGTACTCAACTGCAACCTTAGAAATACTTTCCATTGTCTTTTCTGCTACTGCTGCTCTATGGAAAGCAACAATACCAAACACCTTACTGATTCTATCGCAAATATCCTCAATATCAGCATCATCATAAACAGGTTCAACATAAATTGTTGATTGAGCTGAAATAACCTTACATTCATCTCCACCGTCAAGTGCTGATTTAATATTTTTAATCAGCTTACTTTCAAAGCTTTTTCTATTTAAACCTTTTAGGATAATTTCTCCAACTTTAATTAAAACAATTTCTTTCATATTATCTCTCAACTTTATTTAAATTTTACCAGTTCTTTTAAACCGTTTTTTATACCCATAACCAAAGCATCAACATCTTCTTTAGTATTGCTTTCACAAAAGCTGATTCTTAGTGCAGAGTTGATTCTATCGGCACTGTAACCATAAGCAGAAAGCACATGGCTAAGTTCACCTTTGTGACAAGCAGAGCCTGAGCTAATACACACATCATACTTATCAGCAAGATATGTTAACATTGTCTGACTCATAACACAATTTGTTGACACATTTATAACATATGGAAAGTCTGTACTGTTAACTGTTAAGCCATCAATATCACCTAACTGTTCCATACAATAGGAATGTAATTCCTTAACTTTCTCATAATTTTTATGGACATTAAATTTTTCTACTGCATTTGCAAATGCACCAATCAAAGGCAAAGCCTCTGTACCGGGTCTCACTTTATTTTCTTGCATACCACCATAAGTATTTGGTACAAGTCGTGTACCTTTCTTCACATACAAAGCACCCACACCCTTAGGTCCATGTACTTTATGAGAAGAAACAGTAAGTAAATCACAACCGATTTTCTTTACCTTACAATTTAACTTACCATAACCTTGAACAAAGTCAGTATGGAAAATAGCCTTAGAATTATTTTTCTTAATAATTGCAGGTATCTTTTCTGTAGGTGTTACAAGTCCTGTTTCGTTATTAACTGTCATAACAGACACAAGGATAGTATCCTTATCAATTTCCTTTTCTAAAGTAGAAAGTGGAATTACACCATTCTCAGGCTTAATATAAACAACATTAAAGCCTCTTTCTTCAAGGACTTTCATTGTTTCCAAAACTGATGGGTGTTCAATAGCTGTTGTGACAATTTTATTGCCATTTCTCTTTTTAGCATTTACAGTACCCATAACTGCAAGGTTATTGGCTTCTGTACCACCGGAAGTAAAATAAATTTCTTTTGGTTCAGCACCAACAGACTTTGCAATAACTTCTCTTGCGTTATCAAGTGCAAGAGATGCATCATAGCCCATTTTATGCAATGAGCTTGGATTACCGTAATTTTTTGTCATAATTTCATAAGCAACTTTTGCTGAGTCATCATAGACACAAGTAGTTGCACTGTTATCTAAATAATGCATTTTCATTCCTCTTCATAGTTATACAAGGATATTATACAACAAAAATTTAACAAATGAAATAGCAAAATAAAATTTCATAACAATACATTTATTGGATAAAATAAATTTAGGTGATAATATGATTTCAAACAAAGAATATAGTAAACTTGTAAAGAAATATAGCCATAACAGTCCTATTATTAAAGATTGTTTCAATGCATTTTGGATTGGTGGGCTAATCTGTGCTATTGGACAAGGCTTTCAAAACCTATATGAATATTTAGGAATGAACAAGGATAATGCCGGTACGCTTGTTTCTATTACATTAATTTTTTTAGGAATACTTACAACTTTTATTGGCTGGTACGACAACATTGCAAAAATCGGTGGTGCAGGTACACTTGTACCTATTACCGGTTTTGCAAACTCTATTGCCTCTCCTGCTATTGAATTTAAAAGTGAAGGTTTAGTTCTAGGCTTAGGTGTTAAAATGTTTGTTATTGCCGGTCCTGTGTTGGTGTATGGCATCTCAGCATCTGTAGTCTGTGGTCTTGTACTTCAAATCCTTTCCCTATTCGGAATAAAACCGTTGTAACTGCCTTTCTAATTATATTCAACTTATATGACAATTTTGTGTTGTTAGACAGAAATCTAAAATAATTTCAGTTATTATTAAAAGAAAAGTGGCAGAAAATATATTCTGCCACAAACAATAATTTATTATTTTATTTTTTTATCTTTTATATGCCTTGAAATTTCGCTTTCGGAAAATATCTTATCAAATACATCTTTATGAATTGTTTTAGAATTTGATTTAGCTACATCATTAATACTAATTACAAAATTTTTAAAATCAGGATTCACTTCAACTAATCTATCAACTGTTTCCCAATCAATGCTATCATTAATTCTAGATGGAATAATTATTTCACTTTGTTCAATATTTTCAACATTGAGCTTGATTATTCCAATTCCAAAAGCATTATTTAATCTCAACATTTCCTCTATAAGTTCTTCTTTATCTTCAAAGTCAATCGCAACTAAATATCCTTCATTAGCCCAACTAGAGTTAGAAACAGCTTGGAAGTAATATTCACGAAAATTTGTATAATTAACCTTACATTTCATTTCAAAGGAAAATACTTTCAAGTTATTTTCACGAAAAGTATCAATAAAATCAATAGTGTTTGCATTGTAATCTTCATAAGGAAAATATACACCAACAATATCAGGATGTAACCACTCATTCTTACCTTTATGATCCTTATTAGACTTTTCATGATATATAGTTTTTGTATAACATTTAAAATGAGAATCTGAATAAACAAAACTACTTAAAAGAGGATGTAAATCTCTCTCCCTAAATGTTCTTTTATTCTGTGAATAATTAGGATTAACTTTTACTTGTGTGTCAATATTTGATTGTAATTTTTTCAAAAAGAACTTTGTAGGTCTTTTACTTTCTTGATAGAAAGTATTATTTCCATTTTTTATATCTACGTATATTCTAGCACTAATAGTCTTTTCTGGTGTTTTACCTTTATTTGATTTTAACTCATTAACAAACCCATAATCATTAGCTTTTTCCCAAATTTCCTCTGCAGTTAAAGGTGCGTTAGCTTTTTTCAATGTTTCTTCAATTAATTTCATAAATGTCATAATAATCACCATATATCATTTTATAGATATTATATTATAATTCTATAAATATTGCAATATAAACACAAAACTATCGTGCTAACTCCTGTCACTCATTTGCCGGGTACAAAAAACAAAGATTCCTAATGGAATCCGTACTAATGGTATATTTTAATTTTTACTAATTTTTTAAATTCTGCTTACTTTATCGGTGACATATTTTCTTCTTGCACTACTACCTACCTTGCTTTATAAGCACAAATACGAAAGGATAGAAGCATCTACGCTCTCCCTAAAAACAGTCCACCGGACTGTTTTCTTAACGGTCGCCTTCAACTCCTGTCACTCATTTGCCGGGTATAAAAAAACAAGGATTCCTAATGGAATCCTTGTTTTTTATGGTCGAGGTGACAGGAGTTGAACCTGCGGCATCTTGGTCCCAAACCAAGCACTCTACCAAACTGAGTTACACCTCGAAGTGCCTTATCTCTAACGCTCGTTTATTATATCCTATATAAACTTAAATGTCAACACTTTTTTTAAATTTTTTTAAAATTATTTTTTCTTTGTATTAAGTGGGCTAAAAGTCTCCTTAACCTTTAGCCCATTTCTATTTTATTTATTCAAAGGTCTTACGAATGTTTTAAAAATATTCTTTGCATCTTTAGAGTCAATTCCATTTTCCAAAGCATACTGCAAGGTTTCTCTATCCTTTTCCCAATCATCAGGGTTGTTGCTTATGAAAAATAATCTTAACTGTAAATTGCCATCATCAAGAACAGAATATCTATATAGATAAGTAAAGATATTTTGTTCTTCCTCCATTTTTAGAAATGGTGCAATATTAATTTCTTCAGGTACTTCATTACTGTCTGCTTCTTGTAGCTTTAAAGCAAATTCTTCATCAAGGTATTTTTCACAAACATCTTTTTCATAACCCAAAATTTCAAGTCTGCGACCTGCCTCTACTCTTTGTAAATTATTTAAATTATTATCCATAGTTACCTCTCACAAAAAACTAAATATCTGTCAAATCCACCACTACCGTTGGATATACAAGTCATAAGGATAATCATATCCTTATCATCATGAATAAATATATCATCAGCATGGTTAGGTTTTATTACCTTTGTACCTGTTACCTCATATGTAATCTTTGACCAATAGGTTCTTACCTTTACTTTGTCACCAATATTAAGTTGTCTAATATTGTCAAAGAAAATTCTTCCTACATATCCTGTATGACCGGCAAGAACTGCATTTGTATCTTTACCACCTATAGGCAATGAAGTGTATGTTAAATGTGCTGCACCATAATTTAAGTGGTCTCTGGCAGTACCTAAATATATAGGCAGTTTCATATCAATAGTAGGTGCTTCTAAGTATCCATACACACCGTCAAATATTCCATATTTACTTAACTTTAGGCTAGGCTTTACATATGAAAGTGAACTTGTCAGTTTTTCTCTTTGGTGTTTTTTAAGCATATTATTGTACTTAATGCTATCTTCCTTAAGTCTTTTAATGTCAACATCATAAACAACTTGTGTACCATCAGATAGGCAACCGTTACTGTCAACTTCACCTTTTTTCTTGGCATCAGCATATGAGCCTTTTCTTGGGTGATTCGCTCTAGTTTCAAAGTCATCTGAAATACCCTTAGCTACATACTTACCATAAGTATTTGATACAGGTGGAAACAGAACAAGCCCTATACCGGTAACGAGAAAGAGTGTTGCAATAATTGTTAGAACTCGACAAACCTTTTTACTTTTCATCAGACTCTACCTTCTTTTCAGAATTATCATCAATATGCTTTAAAGAAGATTTTTTCTTATTCTTTCTAACTGCAATTAAAACAATAATCACAACTAAAAGAACAAATCCACCAATAACTGCACCGGCAACCCAATAAGGGATTTTGTAACCTAAGAAGTAGAAGCACTTTTCAAACGGTGCTTGTTTTACTAACTCATTTTTTGCCACTTCTTCCGGTACATACTTTGTACGAACACCCCTTACAAGAAGTCTGTGGGTATTAATACCGTAAGGTGTACAGGTTAAAAGTGTTACATGATCCTCATTAGGAATAATTCTAAGGTCATTTGTATCTTCTGGAAGAACAACTTTAATTTGGTCAACCTTATAGGCTAAAGTTTTATCAAGTACCTTTATGTAGAAAATGTCCCCCTTAACAAGGTCAGTTAAGTTATCAAAGAAAGTTTGGTCAGGAAAGCCTGTATGGGCAGAAATAACTGCATGGGTACTTTTACCACCGATAGGCATTGAAGTATTCTGCAAGTGACCGGCACCCTTTTCCAGTACCTTTTTACTTGAGCCATGGTAAATAGGCAGATTAACATCAATTCTAGGTACAACAACATAACCAATAAGACCTTTACCATCAACATTAAGTACATCGTTATAGTGAGCACCGATAGCTTTATATGCTTCTTCATCAAATGGGTCGGTAATAATTGAGGTTTGTGTTAAGCTATGATTATACTTTTTAGCAGATTTAAATAATTTAGTATAATCCTTTTTATCAAGTTTCTTAACAGTTTCGGTATAGTCATTCATACCGTCTTTAAACTTAGAATTGTTAATCATAGAACTAACAAGAGGATAACTCATTATTCCAAGACCAATTATAAATATCAAAATTATTGCGATTATCGGAAGTTTCTTTTTCATAAACATTGTCCTTATTTCTTAATAATACAATTATAAAATATACATAAAATAATTGCAACACAAAAAATATTGGGATGTAGTCACCCACATCCCAATTAGAAAAATTACATATATCAAATAAAGTTTTAACGATTATTTGTTTATATTAAAATTACTTAGAAGTTTTCTTTCTCTTTAGAACTACAAACATTACACCTGCAAGAACGATTAGAGAAGCACCACAAATTGTGAATAGAGTTGTACCCATACCACCTGTCTTAGGAACTGTAATCTTTACATTCTTAACTGTCTTTGTAACGAAAGCGAAAGTATTGTCACCTGCATTTGTTAGACCTGTTAGTTCATACTGAGCATCATTTGCACCGGCACTTGTCTTCTGAGTAATTGTAGGAGCTACTGTGATTTCTGTCCAAGCAGCATCACCTGTTGGTAGAACATAACCTTCTGGAGCTTCAGTTTCCTTAACATAGTATGTACCGGCTGCTAGCTGAATTTCCTTACCACTATTTGTGAACTGTACTAGACCGTTATCATCTGATGTAGCAGTAGCAATTTTAGTAGTCTTATCAGCCTTGAATAGGTCGAACTTTGCACCTGCAAGTTTCTGACCGCCGTTATCTTCCTTTACAACCTGTAGGTTGAAAGCAAATACCTGTACTGTAGGACCTGGTTCAACGATTTCTGTATCGTCATTAGCATAGTTTAGTGAAACCTTGTTATCGTTAGAAGTCTTACCTACTGTTGCATTATCGTTAACTGTAGCATTAAATACAACTACCATCTTCTTGTCAGCATCATAAATGTTCTTTACATAACCATCTGTATCAGCCTTGAAGTTAACTGCAAATGTATATTCTGTACCCTTAGCTGTAAAAGGTACATCTACTGTATAATCAGCAGCATCTACTAGGTCAGCAGCACTTAGTGAAGAAGCATCAGCTGTGTAGTAAACCTTAACAGAATTCTTGTTAAATGATAGACCTGCATCCATCTTATCAGCGATAGCATACTTCTTTAGTTTTGAAGTAGCAGAACCGGGAACATTAGCTTCTAGCTTAAATTCAACTGTGCTACCTAGACCTGCTGTAGCATACTTAGCATTTACAGGAGTATTATCAACATTAGTGATTGTCTTGTCAAGAACGATGTCCTTTGTGCTAACCTTAGAAGCTAGGTCAATATTATCATTCTTAACCCAAGACTTTGTAGCATCATCATACTTAGGTGTTGTTACAATTGAGTCAGCAATCTTTGTAGCTGTAGCCTTAGCAACAGGGTGGATGTAATAGATACCGGCTGTTAGGTCTGTGTATGTAACAGAAGCTGTTGTAGCATCCCAAGTCTTAACAGCAGAACCTAGGTTAGCTAGTTCTTTCTTACAAGCAGTAATTAGAGCTGATGTGTTAGCATCTGTACCTTCAGCTTCAACTGCTGTTTTAACAGCAGTAGGTAGGCCTGTTACTGTTGTAACTGCACCTGTTGTTGTTTTAATATCAGCAAGCTTGTAAATGTCAAACTTAAACTTGCCTACAACTGTTGGGTCGCTTAGTGTGAAAGTAACATCTGTTGAAGCATCTCTTGCTGCACTGGCACTAAATGGAATCATAAGTGCTAGAGTTGCAACTACAAGAAGAGCTGCAAAAATTTTCTTAATTGATTTTGTCATTTTTCATCTTCTCCTTTTTAATTAAAATATATATGTAATTTATTTCCTACCATGTTTATTGGTTGGAGCTTTTGCTCCAAGTCTTCTCTTTCTTAGCATATAGCCACAAGAACAAATTGCACCTAAACCAAGAACTAATGTACCATAAAGAATAAAGTTATGTTGCATTAGATAGTTAATACCGGCATAAGGAACTGTGATTAGTGTGTTTAGAGCTGCAAAAGAATGAGTATATACCTTCTTTGTAGAGTCATAATGTCCACCATCAAATGAGAACCACTGTTCATTAGTTGAAAGTGTATAACCTTCAGCTGATGCAGTTTCTACAACATAGTACCACTGATATTCCTTAGTGCCACCGTTACCGTTTTTACCTGATTTGAAAATATCAAGGTCAGTAAAAGTTATTTCACCATTGCTATCAGTTTTTGCAGTTGCAACCTTTACCATATTGTCTTTGCTTCTATCAGCGTCAACCTTGTAAAGTGTAAATTCAGCACCTTCAAGTTTCTTAGCATCAGCAGGAACAGTACCGTCAGGGTTAACCTTGTCAGCCTTTAGAACTGTAGCCTGAGCCTTAGTTGATGTATTTTCAAAACTTGCAACAGCAGTTGTATTATTAGCATCAACAATTTCTTCTACAGATTGTGAAGAAGTACCTCTATAATAAGTACCTGTTGCCTTTAGAACACCATTATCCTTAGCAACAACAACTTTAAAGATATATACTGAAGAATCCGTTTGATAATCGTGACCATCAACTAATGGTTCTTCTGTAATCTTATATAGATATGTACCTTCTGTGCTATAGTCAATAGACTTGAATGCTGCTTTACCATCAACAACAGTTGAAATTGTATCTGTTACCGAATAAGTATCTTCTGTTGTAACACCACCAACAGTTGTAGAAGCAAGACCTACTAACTTAAATTGGAATGTTGAACCATCATAAACCATTCTGTCAAGTGTCTTTGTAATACCGGCTGTAATACTTGCAGGAGTTACTGTGTTGATAACATCAACAGTAGCACCCAAATTACCAAGTTCACCTGTATTCTTATTTAATGTACCATAAGAAACCTTATATCCACTTGGTGTTTGTTCTTCAACCTTATACTTAACACCTACAGGAATTCCTGTGAATGTATAAGGTGAACTCTGAGAAATCTTACCGATTAAACCGTAATCTTGATATGCACCGTCACCGTTAATGTCAAGCTTTAAAGTAACATCAAACTGTGTATCATCAACAATTTGATTACCACTTTCGTCAACAACACTCTTATTCACTGTAATATTAGCAATCTGAGGTGTGTTTACATAATCAAGTCTTAGATGAGTTGAAACCAAATCATCATTAACTTTATTTTTATACTGAAAGTTAGAAACCTTTGTATCCCCTGTTGTAATTAAGTCCGGTGAAGTGCCACTAACATCATACAATGACCAATTAGTATTGTAATGACCGGCTAACAAACTTTCCTTTGTAGTATCAATTGTATAATCGCCACTGGAAGGTGGGGTTAAAGTAAACTTAGTTACTTCACTAATTGATTCGGAGTTGTCAACAAAACTAATATCACCGGTAGAGGTTGATCTCCAAGCCTTAACGTTAATACAATTTGTATTTTCGGTAATTGCCGAGAATCTTACCCTGTTCCAAACACCCATATCATCTTTTCTACCGATAATAAAGCTTTTTTTATTACTGCTACTATCTTTTTCAGATTCATAGTAGTAAATTGTTCTACCATCTGTTTGATAAGAGAACATTTGGTGGAATGTGTTACCGTTATCAAAGGAGATTGCAGGAACTGCACCATTATTGAAGAACCACGAACAACTCATATCCTTTGTATCAAGGTAAATCAAACTATCGGTATCCATATTAGAAATAATAGTTTTCTTTGGTGTACCTTCGGTAACAGTTAAATTATTATCAATAGTAAACTGACTGTTAAAGGAAGCACTGTCACTATCAGATAGTGTAGCTGTGTTGCCATTAGTCTTGGCGTTATTAATTGTGCCATTGTCAGAATACTTATATTTCTTATTACTTACATCTGCACCGTTTTCTTGAATAGCAAAGCCAAAGTCATCAGCATTCTTAACTGCTGTCTGTAGTTTAGGGTTAACATTAGATGTATTGACTGTCTTTGTAACATCAAGTGAATCAGTAATAGGTTCAAAGTTGAAACCAACCTTTAAGTTAGATTCAATCATACCTCTTTCCATATAGAAAACAGTTAGTGTATGGTGAGCGTTAACATTGTTGTTGTTAAATTTACTTGAACCGGTTCTTGCAGTACTGTCAGAGAATAGTAATGGGAATTCAGCTGAATAACCATAGCCTGACTTACTTGTATCATTCTTATATACTAAATCAGAGCCCTGATATGTAGTATCAATATTATTTACATAAGACTTTAAAGTTGTAAAGTCAATACAACCCTGTGACATCTTGTGGTCACCACCCATATCAAGTACAAGTACACCATCAAGATAAACCCAAAGGTCATCATCACCTGAGAAGTTAAATACTGTATCCTCTCCATTAGTTTTACCGTTAGCACCAAGAGTAAAATCTAGGTCTAATCTCATACCAAAGCCAAAGTCATAACCATTATTGCTATGGTCCTTTTGTCTGTCAAATGGGAAGAAACCGGGATTGTTAATAGTACTTTTCGAGAAACCACTTAAAGCATCATAAACCGAGTTACTCTTACCACTGGCATAATTCATTGTAAGATTTCCACCACTTGCAAGATTTTCATAACCATCAAAGTAGCAGTTATCTTTACCATCTAAACTATCATATTCATAGTAATCCTGACCGTGTTTATCAGTTGTCTTTCTCATAGGGAAGTCAGAATGAACAACTGTACCATAGCCATTCTTTACAAGCCAATCTTCATCAAAGTATGGCATTGTAACACCATTCTTACTTAACTTCTTGTTATCTGCAAGTGTAACATCGGCAAGGCCGGCAACAGAACCTGAGGTTCCTGATGATGTGGCATTTGAGTTATTTGGTACACTCAAGAACTTCTTTAGGTTACTTACGCCATAACCCTTATAACCGTCTTTTTGATAACCGTCTTTATCTGTGTTAAAATCACCAAAATAAAGAGGTGTTGTCCACGAACTGTTATTTACTCCGTTAGCATACTGTGCAATAGCTCTGTTGAACTTTTCATATGGTTCTCTGTTGTGGCTAGTGTTACCTGACTTAACTGTACGATAGAAACCTGACAAGCTTGTTCTCCAAGAACCATCAACTTCTTCATCGTTATAGTAGTCGAAGAATGTACTCTTAACATTAAGAAGTTCTGTGTCTGATGAATGGTTGATTACACCACTCTGTGCTTTGTAGCTATGACCAGTACCACCTTGAGTTACATCACCTGTTCCTAAATTATTAAGAGTAAATGTAACCTGACTATCATTTGAGTACTCACAATACATATCAACAGTAATTTCTGTTGTACCAGCTGGAATAACAAATGACATATTGCTAGCACCGGCATCATTTGTTAAGCCTCTAACGATCTGTGTTCCTTCACTAAAGGAAGCACCAGACTTAGAATAATAGTCCCCGTTACTGTTGTAGATTTTGAACTCATAAGTCTTTTGACCAGTTAGTCTAAAAGTTCCGGTATAATGGTTATTATCACCATTAACTTTAGTTAGTGCAAAACTTGTATCAGCTGTTGACCATATTGGACTGCACATATCACCAACAAGATAGTAGTCAACGCCTTTAGTCATTGTACCACCGGTAACTTCAATGTCCTTTTTTGCACCAGACTCAGCTACACTCTTATTTACAGCAACGGCAGAAATACAAGAAATGATTATCATTACTATTAATGCAATTGCTGTTAAAGACCTGGCAGCTACTTTTGATGTTTTGTTAATCAAAGTTTTTTCTCCTTTCTTCTTTTAAGTGTATTAAAATACACTTATATTTCCATAATTTGTCTGTCTTTAATACAATAATAATTATAACACAATATTATATTTTTAAAATAGTTATAGTAAACAAGAATTTTAGTACTTCTAGAGAAACATTTTATGCAATATCTCTCTACACTAAAAATTTTTACTTATATATCATATACTTATTATACAAAATAGACAATAAATTTACAATATACTTTAATTTTATTCATCATTTCGTAATATTGTTATGTATTCAGTATGAAACTTTGTATAAATGCACAAATGATAGGCATAGTTTTTGTGCATAAAAAACAAAGTGCCAACAATTGTTGACACTTTGAATGTTCATAGTTTATTTACTTATGCCCAGTTACCTGTGAACAGATTGCCTGAACCCCAACCGGTAGCAACATACTTTGTGCTTGAACCGATTGTTAAATCATCTGACTGATTCCAACGATTGTCCCAAGTGTTTTCTGTTGTCTTTCCGTTCATACGAACAAAAATAACTGTATCCATACCACTTGGCACTGTTACTGAATTATTACTATCTAGGTCAACCCACTTATAATTAGAAGTGTTTGAAGCAGTAAAGAAGTAAGCAACCCATCTTTCATTACCGGCTGAAATTGCTGATGGGTCAAGTGTTAACACCTTATCACCGGTAGAAACAGTAGATGATGGAGTAGTAGCAGTTGTAGGAATTGCTACCGTTGTAGCTGATGTTGTTGTAATTGTATTTGTAGGAATTGTGTATGTAGGTTTCTCATCAGAGAAGCTTTTACCTGATGGGAAACTTGATACTGTACCGGCAACATACTTCTGTATCATTGTTACATCCTTAACATCAACATGATTATCATTATTAACATCTGATGACTTAAGTTCTGTAGCACTTAGGTCAGTTATATTAGCAACATACTTTTGTAATCTTGATGCATCCTTAACAGTAACTGAACTGTCACTGTTGGTATCACCATATAGGTGAGTATCAGGAATCTTTGTTGCAATAATTGTTACATCAGTATCTGCAGTAGCATTAAAGCTAAGTGTATTTGTTGCTGAGTTATAAGCGGTTGAAGTAATGTCGTTACCACCACATACTACCTTAGCATAAACAATTTCGTAACCATCTTCAGGTTCAATTGTCTTTGTAACATTTTGACCATTTGTTACTGTTTCTGTAGAAACACCATCATTAAAATTCTTAATCTTTGATGTGTTGTAAGTGATTGTTTTCTTAGCAGAAGTTGTTGTAGGTGGTACTGTAGTAGTTGATGTTGTTGGAGTTGTAGGAGTTACACCTCTGTCAAATGTACTTGCATCAACTAGGATTAGAGAACTTCTTGCCGGTACTGAAACAGTAGAACCGTTAACTGTACCTAAGTTCTTTAGACCTGCACTGTTACCGTTAGCAACAGTTACCCAAGATGATGGAAGTGTTGTACCGGCTTGTAGCTTAACTGTCTGAGTGTTAGAAGTTGCATTTGTAATTACTGCAATCATACCCCATTCTTTGTTAGCGTTAGCAGTCTTGTTCTGCATTGTATATGCAACAACACCACTTGGAGTTGAACAGAAGTAAGATGAATTTACAGAAGTCATTGAGCTATCTGTAAATGGACTATATACAGAACGGATTTCTCTTAGACCTTTATAATAACTTACTAGATCAGAATACTTAGAAACTCTGTTCCAATCAATTAAGTTCTTGCTATCGCCCTTGTTGTAAGAGTTATCTTCGCCGTACTTAGTTCTGGCAAATTCTTCACCGGCAATAGTAAAGTTAACACCTTGTGAAGTAAATTCAATTACTGACGCAAGTTTGTTCATTGCAAGGTATGTTGAGTTAGTACCGTCATAGTCACTACTACCACAAACCCTCATAATCTTATCCCAAAGAGTTAAGTTATCGTGACAACAAGAATATGTTACTGTCTGAGTAGGTGCTTTTGACCAGTTACCACCCCACATTGTGGAGGTGTTAGCCATTTCACCGGCTTTGACTGCAGCATCAAAACCACTTGCACCCATAATATAGCCTGATGCTGCACCGTAGTTATCGTTGCTACCTCTGATAGCATCTCTAACCTTATCGTTAAACATACCAACTCTTGGATTTAGCTTACTTGCGTTATCCATTAGTGCTGCTGATGAGTTAGCAATACCGTTAGGGTCTCTTGGCCATGTACCTGTCCAAGGTTCACCATAAGTTAAAATTCTCTTATCAATAGTATCAAGCTCATCTCTAAGCTTATTCATCGTTGTAATATCGTGACAACCCATTAAGTCAAAACGGAAACCATCAATATGGTATTCATTTACCCAATACTTAACTGAGTCAATCATATACTTTCTGTACATTGTCTTATCGGAAGCAGTTACATTACCACAACCTGAACCGTTAAGGAACTGATTACCGTTCATTCTGTAGTAGTAACCCGGAACTGTATTTTCAAAACAAGAATCTGTTGTGTTATATGTGTGGTTATAAACTACATCCATAACAACAGAGATACCGGCATCATGAAGTGCCTTAATCATTGTTTTCATTTCCTTAATTCTTACTGCACCGTCATATGGGTTAGTAGAGAAAGAACCTTCAGGAACATTGTAGTTCATTGGATCATAACCCCAGTTTTGACCACCCTTTGTTTCATCAACTGAACCAAAGTCATACATTGGCATAATCTGAACACAATTGATTTTGTTTTCAATTAGATAGTCAATACCTGTTTTAATATCGCCTTTACCGTTAAGTGTTGTGCCATGCTGAGCAACACCTAGGAAAGTACCTCTCTTGTCAGCATCTACACCTGAAGAACTGTCAATAGAAAAATCTCTTACTGACATTTCCCAAACTGTAGCTTTTGAAGAGCTATTGAAAAGAACATGAGAGTCATTGTTCCAACCATCAGGATTAGTTGAATTTAAATCAACAACCATTGAACGCTTACTGTTAACACCACAAGCTGTTGAATATACATCTCTTGTTTCATTTGTTTTGCCATTGACTGTTACTAGGTATGTGTAGTAGATACCGTTTAAGTCACCACTTTGTTTTAATGACCAAACACCATTAGAACTGTCTTTAGTCATATCATAAGTGCCAATGACACCTGCACCAGCTTCACTATCTGAACCTGTCTTGTATAGTTTAACCTTCACACTAGATGCTGAAGGTGCCCATACCTTAAAGGTTGTAGAGTCAGCTGAATAATTTGCACCCAAGTCGTTACCGCTATAAGTGGCATACCCATCACTTGAGTTAGTATACGCTGCTACTTTTTCCACATTAATACCTGCCCCGGTTAGATTTTTGTCGATTGTAGCTGACAACGCTGAGAAAGTCGTTGTTGTAGCTAAAACAACCAGCACCATTACCAAAGATAATGGTCTAAACAATTTTTTCATTTTAAGTGCCTCTCTTTCAAATTTCATAAAATAGATTTACCAAAATCTCTTACTATTAATTATATCAAAAAATACAGTAATGTACTATACTCTTTTTCCATAACATTGAGTTTAAGGTTTTATATAAAAGTACTAATTTTATGAACAGAAAAACCCTTAAAAAAGGAGCAGTGACCTACTGCTCCTTTACAAGTCCTTGTAATACTATCACAAACCTTGAAATATTTCAAGGCTTATTATAATATGTAATATTTTAAACATTATCTATTAAAACTTAAACCTTTAATTATTCACAAGGTAACTGTTCTTACCTTTCCACCAATATTATTAACATGGGTAGAGTCATTTATAGAAATTTCTTTGTCTTTGTCAATAGTTTCCTGCACCCTACTCTTAACATAAACCTCTAATTCTTTTAAAGACAAGTGGTTATAATCTTTTAGTGGAAGTTTGTTCATAATCATTTTTCCACTACCACCCTCAATAGCAAGTGGTGCAAAGAAAGTATTTCTCTTGACTTTCCCATTTTGTATATTCATTCTTATAAGTATTTTTCTCTTTAACTTGTAGCCAATCAGAATATCCATAGCACTACCGTTACCGATATAGTTATAACATTCTTTAGTGACTCTCTCTATCATAATCTGTAGTCTGTCTATCTTTTCAATAAAAGACAGGTTAGTATCTCTCAATATACTTTCCACTACATCAATATAGTCTATTCCGTTATATTTTGTAATGCCACAACAAGCCCAAATAAGATTTTGCTTTTTGTCAACAAAAACCTTCTGTCTATTGTCCAAAAATTTATTTGGTGCAATAGTTTCCCTTGAGTCACTACCAGCTACTATTCCATTTTCATTTCCAATCACACAAATATATGACATAGCAACGCTCCTTTTTAATATTATACAACCAAAATTAAACAATTTCAACATTAGGTATTAATTGAATTTTTCTGAAATATGATATATAATCAAGATATAATAAGTATTAGAAAAGAGGTAATTATATGAGAATATGTATTTTCGGTTCAGCAAGTAACATCATTGATGATTCATATATAAAAACAACAGAGGAACTGGGTTATGAACTTGGCAAGAGAGGTCACTCCCTAGTATTCGGTGCAGGTAGCGAAGGACTTATGGGTGCTTCTGCAAGAGGTATGAAAAAGGCCGGTGCTGAGATTACCGGTGTAGTACCTGGATTTTTCTTTGATGACAAGATTGAAAGTTTATTTACTGAATGTACTAAACTAATCAAAACTGAGTCTATGAGAGAAAGAAAGCACATTATGGAGGAACTAGCCGATGCTTTCATTATTACTCCGGGTGGTGTAGGTACATTTGAAGAAATGTTTGAGATTGTTACTCTAAAGCAGTTAGGCAGAATCAACAAGCCTATTGCTATTTACAATATTAACCACTACTACGATAACCTACAGGAAATGATGGAACATTCAATGCGTGAAGGTTTTGTAAAGGAAAAATGTCACGAACTATACCGTTACTTTGATGATATGGATAAACTTATTAACTTTGTTGAAACTGACAAAGGTACTAAGTGGACAGTTGCTGAACTAAAAAGATAATATACTATATACGGTAAGCAAAAAACCTATGACGAAAGTCATAGGTTTTCTTTATGCTTTAAACCACAATTTGCTTTCCATAGCACCTATCTTTGTGGTTATTTGATACCATACTTTATTTTTGTTATCAACATAATAATCTTCAACTTTAGTGATAGTAGAGTCGGAATTAACAGTAGCAACTGTTTCGGAATATTTATTATGGTCGGACTTTAGTTCAGTACCTTTTGAAAGGTCATAAATATCTTGACCTAAATACATTCTTTCACATTTACTGTATGTAGAAACAGTAGACTTACTAACCTGCTGTATATTTACAGTAAAATTACTTTGTTCTTGAGCAAAAACAGAAAGGAAATATTCTTTGCCACTTTCAAAATAAGCAAAATAGTCATCGGTATTATTCTTTACCGTTGAAAGTTTTTGTGTATTCTTGATGGCTTTATTAATGTCAAAATCAACACTACTACCCTTTAAAGTAACTCTGTAATATCCACTTTGTGACGGTAAGAAATTCATAATGCCATTATTACCGTTTGACACCTCAACAGTAGAGTATCTATTGCTACCTACATATACAGGATACTTTGTATATACTTCATAGTATTCATTACAAGGTGCATATTCAATATTATTTTTTCTTGCATAATCCTCAACAATACTACCGGCTACACTACAAAGCATAAAGTCTCTGTTTTCATTACTAAAAGTATCTTTGCCGATTTTTCTTATACCCTCACCAACAGTCATTTTACTTAGTGAAGTACAGCCATAAAATGCTTCATCATCAACAAATAGCAATTTATTAGGGAAAGAAACACTGGTTAGATTCTTACAATTTTTAAACATTGACTTGCTGATTTTTTGAAGATTACCGGGCAATGTTACCTTTTTTACCGAAGAATTTTCAAAAGCATTGTCCCCAAAGTTAGTTACCTCTGAATTAAACTTAACTTCCTTTAAATTCTTACAATTTGCAAAACAGTAACTGCCAACTTCTTTTAAATCCTTTGGCATTTCTACTTTTTCAACATTAGTATTATAAAAAGCCTTTTCACCTACAGAAACAACACTTAGTCCGTTTATTAGGTCAGGAATTTTAAGATTCTTTTCATCACCGGTATATTTTACAATTTCAATGCCAATGCCACTTCTCTTAATTTCCATACCACTTGGAGAAAGCTTTATTACACAGGTAAAAATAAGGAACAAACAAAGTACCGTTACCAAAACTAAAACAATAACTCCACCGACAATAAGCCTTATTGTGCTTAAATTCTTCTTAGTTACCTTTTCAGTTGTTATGTTTTTTACATTTTCTTCAGCCATAACATACCCCTAAAATTTATCTACCTTGATTTTAACATTATTATTTAGGTAGGTCAAGGTAATAAAAAAGGACTGCTAACTTTTTAGCAATCCTTTAGTGAATTTTCAATTACATTTCAAATAGATACCAGCTACCGTCATACTTAACAAAGTAAACATCTTTAGTTAGGTCATTCTCACCTAAAGAGGCTAAACCTGCAATAGCATTTGCAGTATCGTTATCAAAGTCAATATCATACTTAACCTTAGCTTTTGTTACTTCCTCTACTTCTCCACCATCATATCCGTCATAATTTTCATATCTATCTTGGATATATTCCTTCCAAGTGTAGTTATTTGCTTCACTACAGTTAGAGTCAGTTACATCTTCTTCACTCTTCACATCAAAGTCAATTTCAAAGCTATATTTATCACTAACACCAAACATATCGTCAATATCACTTTGACTAATATCCATATCCTTGACCATAAATTCAGGTACACATTTCTTGATAGACTCTATATTCTTATCATTAATGCCATCTTCCAGACTATCAAGTACACCGTTAATACCACTGTTATCTATAACACTAAACACAATGACAACTGCAACAATAATGGCTACTACACCACCGACAATACCTAGGATAAGTGGTAGTACCTTTTTAGAACTCTTATTCTTTACCGGTTGACCTGTAATTGGGTCAATAACAGTTTGGTTAACACCCTGATTTGGGAAGTTGTTAAACTGTGGAATTCCATTCTGAGGTTGGAAGTTACCCTGTGGAATATTGTTTTGTGGATTGTAGTTATTAGGAATATTGTTTGGAACATTACCCTGTGGAATATTATTATTCGGCATATTATTCTGTGGGTTATAGTTATTTGGAATGTTACCCTGAGGAACATTGCCTTGTGGATTATAATTATTAGGAATGTTGTTTTGAGGAACATTGTTCTGCTTGACATTACCCTGATGAACAAAATTACCCTGAGGTACATTGTTCTGATGTACAAAATTATGCTGATTGTTATTCTGAGTAACACTGTTCTGTTGAGCATTATTCTGTGGAATATTATTCTGCTGAGTGTTACTATCAGAAACATTATTCTGTGGAATTGGATTTGACATTTCTATTTTTTGACCACAACTGGCACAAAACTTTGCACCGTCCGGATTTTGAAAACCGCAATTTTTACAAATCATATTTTACCTCCAAAATGCAATTAATCTGTAAACAGCTATTACATTATACCACAAATAAATTGTACAAACAATTTATTTTTATAAAAAGTTTCATAATATAACAAAATTCTATTTTATAACTAACTGCTTTTATCCCTACAATAAACGAATTGTATATAATTTATATTTATTCTAATACTAACTATATGCCTAATATTAATTATTTTATAATGGAGGATTTTATGCCTGTAATTGAAATTAGAGAAAACTCAAAGGAAATATTTAACAACAAAGATTTGTATATAGTAGATTTTTATGCAAGTTGGTGCAACCCTTGCAAAATTCTGTTGCCTACTATTGAAGAAGTTGGTAGGAAAGAAAACATAACTATCTACAAATGCAACATTGACGATAATACTGAACTTACCAAGAATTTCCACATAATGAGTGTACCTACTTTAGTTTTTGTTAAAGACGGCAAGGAGCTAAAAAGACTTTCCGGTGTTCATAGCAAAGATGATATTCTTACAGAATACTACTCCCTAAGGGATAGTGAATTATAGTTCTACAAAAGCACTTCATAACGAGGTGCTTTTCCTGTATAATAATAAAATTACACATTGTTTTTATCTTTTCTCAATGATATAATCTATAATGAAAAATGAGGTATTAACAATGAGTAATTTACGGACAACAGAAAACAAGGGTATTTTCTCTGGCAATATGCTAAAGATATTTGCCTTAGTGTGTATGACAATTGACCATATAGGATTGTACTTAATGGACAATTCCTACCCTATGAGAGCAATAGGAAGATTAGCTTTTCCTATCTTTGCATATATGATTGCTGAAGGTTGTAAATACACCCACAACAGAACAAGGTATTTTTACACTATATTTATAATGGGACTTGCATTTCAAACAGTTTGCATCTTAGCTGATGACAATTATCATATGAATATATTTATAACCTTTTCATTATCTATATTATTAATATATTCACTTGATTATGGCAGAAACAACTCAGAAACAGTACAATGGCAATTTCCTATTTTAGCAGTTTTGTTTGTACTTTTTGTATCGGAGATTATGCCTATGTTTTTAGGTGACATAAACTATGGTATTGACTATGGTTTCTTCGGTATTGTACTGCCACTAATGGTATATCTATTTGACAAAAAAGAACTTAAGCTAATAATGTTTACAGTAGGACTTATCCTTCTCTGTTTAACAAGAGATGCTATACAATGGTGGAGTATGTTTGCAGTTATTCCTATTGCTTTTTACAATGGTAAAAGAGGAAAATTAAAAATTAAATATTTTTTCTACGGATATTATCCGTTGCATATTGTTGCAATTCAATTAATAAAACACTTTATATTAAAATAAAATTTATGGAGGTACATAATGGGACCATATTATTATGTTGTTGAAAGAATCAGTGGTGACTATGGTTTTCTAAAAAGAACCGATATTGAGGATAAGGACTTATTACAGGTTGCTATGGCTCTTTTACCCGGTGACATTGATGAGGGGACTAAACTAAAATGGGAAAACCTAGTTTATACTGTTATTGATTGATTTTAATTTCATATATAAAACATCACTACACCTATATACCTTGTATTTAGGTGTAATTTCTTGTATAATGATTTTATATATAAAAAATTAATGAAATAATTTTGTGAGGTTATTATGACTTTCAGACAAAAGTTTGCAATTAAGTTTGCCAAGTTTGTTGCCAAGTTGTGCCTAAAAATGGGCAGACAAGGTGTTACATGGGCAGGACTTATTGCCAGAAAAATCGAACCAAATATTCTAAAGGTACTATCAGACCAAGTTAGGGAAAAGGTATATATTGTATGTGGTACAAATGGTAAGACAACTACCAACAATATGCTATGTACAACATTACAGTCACAAGGCAAGAAAGTTCTTTGTAACAGAACCGGCTCTAATATGCTAAACGGTGTTGTTTCTGCATTTGTACTTGCAACAAATGATGATTGTCAGCTTGACTGTGACTATGCTTGTATTGAAATTGATGAAGCATCTACAAGGAGAGTTTTGCCAACACTAAAGCCTGACTATATGGTATTGACAAATATTTTCCGTGACCAGCTAGACCGTTACGGTGAAATTGATATTACTATTGATATTCTCAGTAAGTCAATTAAAATGGCACCAAATATGACACTTGTTATTAACGGTGATGACCCACTATCACTATTCTTAGCTAAGAAAAGTGGCAACAAGTTTATCACTTACGGTATTAGTGAAAAGGTATTTGATGCTGATGAAAATTCAGAAATTCGTGAAGGTAGATTCTGCGAAATGTGTGGTACAAAGATGCACTACAACTACTACCACTACAGTCAGCTAGGCGACTATGAATGTCCTAACTGTGGTTTTAAGCGACCTGAGATTGACTATCCTGCTACTAATATTGAATGTGGTGACCACCTTGCTTTTACAGTACAAGGCAAGAACATTCACGCAAAATACAAAGGATTCTACAACATTTACAACATTCTTGCAGTATATGCAGTTGCAAGTCATTCTGGTGTTGATATGAGAGGTTTCCAGTCAATGCTGGATAACTTTAACCCTGAGAATGGTAGAATTGAACACTTCAATATTAAAGGCACAATAGTTGAACTTAACCTTGCTAAGAATCCGGCAGGTTTCAACCAAAACATTAATGCAGTTATGGCAGACACTAAGGATAAAGATGTAATCATCCTTATTAATGACCGTGACCAAGACGGTAATGATGTATCATGGTTATGGGATGTTGACTTTGACAGATTTAAGGATACGAGTATTAAGTCAATTACAGTTAGTGGTATTCGTTGCCAAGATATGAGATTACGATTAAAGTATGTTGACATTCCAAGTACCCTTGAACCAAATATTGAAACTGCTATCAGAAACAAAATTGAAACCGGTACAAAAAACCTATATGTACTGGTTAACTACACAGGTCTATACAGTACAAGAAACATTCTAAAGAGAATGGAGGGTGAAAAATAATGAAACTGACTATTGGACACCTATTTCCTGATTTACTTAACCTTTATGGTGACAGAGGCAACATTCAATGTATGGTACAAAGGTTAAGGTGGAGAGGCATTGACTCAGAAGTAAAAACATATAGCCTAGAGGACAATATTGATTTTGAAAATCTTGATATTATTCTTCTTGGTGGCGGTTCTGACAGAGAACAAATGCTGGTTTGTAACAGACTAAAAGAAATCAAAGATAAATTTAAGTCCTATGTAGAAGATAATGGTGTTGTAATTGCTATTTGTGGTGGTTATCAGCTGCTTGGCAAATATTACGAAACGGATGATGGCAAAATTGATGGCCTTGATATTGTGGATATTTATACCGTTCAAGAAAAAGGCAGACTAATCAACAACATTTTCATTGAAAGTGATTTATGTGAAATGCCTATTGTTGGCTTTGAAAACCATGGTGGCAGAACTTATATTAACAAGAATAAGCCATTAGGCAAAGTAGTATTTGGTAAAGGTAACAACGGTAAAAGTGGTTACGAAGGTGTTGTGTACAAAAATGTTATTGGCACATATTTACATGGACCACTACTTCCAAAGAACCCTCAGCTTTGTGACTATCTGCTAACTAAAGCACTGGAAAGAAAGTACGGTGAGCTTTTCAAGGGTCTTTCACCACTTGAGGATAAGGAAGAGAAAGAAGCTAATAAATACATTGTTGACAGATACTCAAACAAAATTGAAAACTTCAAAGAAAGAATCCGAAAATTAATATAAAATTAAGGTCAGTACTCTGTGCTGACCTTTTTAAATTAGAAAAGTTATAAAAAGAAAAGCAGACACTTCCGTGGCTAAAGTGTCTGCTTATTTATTTAACAATTTAATTTAAGCTAAAATTATTTAACCCTAATTGAAATTGTCTTTGTACCAGCCTTATAGTTTCTGTTACCATAATATTTAACTGTTACTTTATAAGTACCCTTCTTAGCACCCTTCTTTAGAGTAACCTTACCCTTAGAGTTAACTGAGATGTACTTTCTTAGTTTCTTTGGTGTAGACTTAACTGAGAATGTTCTCTTACCATGATAACCTGTAGTATAAACACCTACTGTTGTAGCCTTCTTCTTAGAATACTTAACAGTTTTCTTTGTAGCTCTCATAGTAATCTTGTTATTAGCTTTATTAATCTTATAAGTTTTTGTTAGTTTAAAGTTCTTATAAGAATTAATACCAACAACAGTTACCTTATATGTACCGGCATACTTAGCCTTTTTGTAAACAAGTTTATAATCCTTGCCTTCTCTTAAAGTAACATTACCATATTTTGTCTTAACCTTAATTGTAACCTTTTTATTAAGGTTCTGAGTCTTACCATTGTAAGTTAGTGACTTAATGGAAACATTTGACTGCTTAACAACAATTGGCTTTGATGGCTTTGATGGGCTGTTAGCTGCTGCAGAAGCACCGGTTACAACAGACATCATCATTAGTACTGCCATAATTACTGTAACAATCTTTTTCATAAATATCTCCTCCTTATAAAATCAATACAAAGGCACTTTTTGCCACGAATTGTACCCCTATATATAATAAACACATTTGCATAACAAATATGTTATTACCAATTAGTTTTCTTTATATTTATCATACTCTTTATACTTACCATAGTATTTATTGTAAGTATGGGTCTTTGTTTCAACTCTGTTTAGGATTGTACCCAATAGGTTACAACCTACATAGTTAAGCTGACCGATAGACTCCTTAACAAGTTTCTTTGATGTAGAACCTGCTCTAACAACAAGGATTGCACCGTCACACAAAGAAGCAACAAGTGAACTATCTGCTACTGCACATAGTGGTGGTGTATCTATCAATACATATCTATAGTCATCTGAAAGTTTATCAAGTAATTCTTTGAATCTTTCATCTTCAATTAGAGAAATAGGATTCTCCAAAGATGTAGTACAAGGAACAATATAGCCGTTTTCTACATTTGTTTCGTATACAACATCACTATATTCACATTGACCGGATAGGTAGTGGCCAATACTGTTAATCTTTTCATCGGCAAAATTGTGACGATTCTTTAGTGTGGATTTTCTAAGGTCACAGTCAACTAAAACTGTCTTGAAACCTGCTTCACTAAGCATTTTCCACAGCTGAACCGATACCATACTTTTTCCTTCATTAGGAACACTACTTGTAATTAAAATTCTCTTAGTATTCTTACCACAGAACTTTACATTAACCCTTAATCTGTTCATAGCTTCTTCAACAGCATAAGGTAGCTTTGGAATTGATAACTGGATTTTTTCCATTGTTAAACCTTCTTTCTCTTACGCTTTTGTGAAGTTTCTTCTGCACCATCATCAAGTGATTCGTTTTCCGGAATAACTGAAAGTGGTGCAACTCCAAAGTATTTTTCCATATCTTCAGCAGAATGAATTGTATCATCCATTAGGTATCTGGCAATAATCACTGCACATGAAAGAATAAGACCAACAGCTGCACCAATCATAGTATATTTGGTGTAACTTGGACCTGACTTTTGGTCAGCCAATCTTGCTCTTTCAGCTACATTAGGAGCATTTGAACCCATAGTATCAGGCAAGTAATCAATAGAAATATCCATAACCTTATTGGCAATATCCATTGCTTCCTTAGGGTCGGTTGAAGTAACAGTTATGTTCAAAATTCTTGTATCACTGGGATTTTCAATAGCAATCATTGACTGCAAGTCTTTCATTGTATAATTAAGGCTTAGACTGTCACTTACCTTGCTAAGTACAGGATAACTAAGAATCAACTGTTCATAGTCAAGAGTAAGAGAAGTACCAACATTAATATCTGAAAAATCAATTACAGAATCCTTTGATGCTGAAACAACATAAATCTTAGATGTTGACTGATATGTTGGCCTAATAAAGAAATATGAAAAAGCATTTAGCAGTAATGCACCTACAAGTGTACACAAAATAATAATATGTAACTTATCAAATAGTGCAAAAAACATATCGACTAAATCAATTTCAGTTTCTTTTGTTTCTTCCTCTTCAAAAGCAAGTAAAGCCTTTGGGTTTAATGATTTTGTATTTCCCACATTTTCAAGAGAAGTATTTTCCTTATTCTCCAAATTCATTTTTATCTCCCTTCAAGCACATTGTACCGATTATTTTTCAACTTTATCATAGAATAAATCAATTATTGCATTGTTTAGACTATTCTTATCAACTCTAAATTCCATAAAGCCAAAGTCACCCATCTTGCTTGTACCCTCTAAAGTAGGACCTTCAACTTCTTTATATTTAGAAAGTTTTAATGCAACCTTTGACATTTTACTTAGTGACATATCTGTATTCATATACTTTTCTACTTCTTTGTAAACAGTTTCAACAAACTTATTACTTTTATTGAACTTATCCATATAAGTAGATTTTAGTTCATTTAGATATATCTCTTGACGAGCCATTCGGTTTTCATTAGTACCGTCGGCAACATTTTTTCTGTCGTGTACATAATGATAAGCCTGGTTGTCATTTAGCTTAACAGTTTCGCCTTTCTTAAGTGTTTTATCTGACTTAGAAAAGTCATCTGTAATCTTTACAGTAACACCATCGGCAAGGTGGTTCAATACCTTAATAGAATCCATATTTAATGCTACATAACCGTCAATTACTTGTCTGTTTAAAAACTTAGATACAACTTCCTTAGTAACCTTACTACCGAAATCAGCAACATCACCATTAGCATGAGCTAAAGCAATTTGACCGTTCATTTCGCCAATAGACTCACCATTTTCATTATATACAAGCATATCAACCATAGTGTCACGGTTAATAGTCAATGTTTTGTAAGTTTTATTTTTGTCATCAAGCACAAGAACCTTTAATACATCACATTGACCTGTACCATTGTACTTTTTAATTTTAGTCAGTTCGCCTCTTTGGTCAACACCCATAAATAGATATGTTTTAATATCTTTCTTTGGGGTACATTTTACATTACCGATTTTTACAATCTCACTAGACTCAGTACCGTTACTTGTTAGCTTTACAGGTTCTTTTGCATCAAGCAAAAAGTACATTCCAACACCAAAGCAAACACCAATTACCAGAATAATTCCTACAATCAATAAATTTTTCTTTAGTTTTTTATTATCCTTATATGTACTCATTTTAACCTAGTAGTCCACCAAATAGACTAGAGCCCACCTCCGGAAATAATTTTTCACAAACAATCAAGCCACATAGTACAACAAATACTGCTGCACTAATAATATAAGCTAATTTCTTTGACATTCTACTTTCCTCCATTAAACAAAAATTCTTCACTGAATATATCTATATTAGAAATAACCTTTTCTCCTAAATCATCAAAAAGTATATTTCTGCAATCTAAAAGATTAGGCTTTCTGGAAGTTAGGTTGTGGCAATCACTACCTAAAACTATCTTATCACATTTCTTGATTAAAGAATATGTTTTCTTTTTTCTTTTACTGTCAAGAATACTACCTGCGTTTATTTGCACTATAAGTGGCATTTTTACAAGCTTTTTAATATATTTTTTATTTTCAGAAATACTAATATATCTGTCTAAATGAGCTAACAAAACAGTAAACTTTCTCTTATTTATTAAATAATCCACTTCTTCAATAATACTATTATCCCATTTATCAAAAGGAAGTTCCAAAAGTAAAATTGAAGTACCTTCAGTAGTTAACTTCTTAATTTCATCTGCTTTGCTTATCCCCTGAAAATAAGTAACCTCAGCACCTAGCTTAACATTGATGCCGATATTATTTATTTCATTCTTTATGCTATTATAAGCATTTTCCCTATTACTAAGGAAATCATCAATTCTATTTTCATCAGCATAAAAATGAGGAGTTGCTACAACAGTATCAACATTTTGCCCTTTCATTTTCTTTAGCATTTCAAGTGACATTTCTGTACTTTTACTGCCATCATCAATACAAGGCAAAAAATGTGAGTGAAAATCAATTATCAAATCTAGACCCCCACTATATATTAATACATTATTATTATATCATTAAAGTATATTAATCACAATTGAAAATATTGCCGATTTTCGTGTTAATCTTTAGTAATTATTTGAATTTAATAGACAAATTTTAACATTATCTAACAATTCTAACTGCCTAAAAACAAAATAATAAGGAGCATACACAACTGTATGCTCCCAAAATTCGTTATTTTATAATATATGATATGTAAATGAGTATAAAAAATTTTATTTGATATTAAACGCTTTCATCTGAGGATATACAGCACTATCCCCTAGTTCTTCTTCAATTCTAAGAAGTTGATTGTACTTTGCCACTCTTTCTGAACGAGACGGTGCACCTGTCTTAATCTGACAAGTATTTAGTGCAACTGCTAAGTCGGCAATTGTTGTATCGGCAGTTTCACCTGAACGATGAGAAGAAATAGCAGTATAACCTGCCTTATGAGCCATCTTAATAGCCTCTAGTGTTTCAGATACAGAACCAATTTGGTTTAGCTTAATTAGAATTGAGTTACCACAACCCATTTCAATACCCTTTGATAATCTTTCTGTATTTGTAACAAATAGGTCATCACCAACAAGCTGAACTTTGTCACCAAGTTCTTTAGTAAGAACCTGCCAACCTTCCCAGTCCTCTTCATCAAGTGCATCTTCAATAGAAACAATAGGATACTTCTCAATTAGATTTTTCCAATGGTCAATAAGTTCTCTTGAAGTAAACTTCTGACCTGACTTAGGAAGAACATATTCACCTTTCTTTTCGCCTTTCCATTCAGAAGATGCTGCATCCATAGCAATCATAAAATCTTTCTTAGGTTCATAACCTGCATTTTCAACAGCTTGAAGAATGTACTGAATAGCCTCTTCGTCACTTGCAAGGTTAGGGGCAAAACCACCTTCATCACCAACAGAAGTTGCAAGACCCTTTGACTTTAGAAGTGAAGCTAATGCGTGGAATACTTCTGCACACCATCTAAGTGCCTCTCTAAATGAAGTGGCACCAACAGGCATAATCATAAATTCCTGAACATCAACTGTGTTTGCTGCATGAGCACCACCATTTAGAATATTCATCATAGGAACAGGTAATCTGTTACCGGAAATACCACCTAGGAATTTATATAGTGGAACACCAAGTGAAGTTGCTGCTGCTCTGGAAGTTGCAATAGAAACTGCAAGAATAGCATTAGCACCTAACTTTGACTTATCCTTTGTACCATCAGCAGTAATCATAGCCTTATCAACTGCATAAATATCTGATGCATCAAGACCTTTTACTGTATCCTGAATAATAGTGTTAATATTTTTTACTGCTTTCAAAACACCTTTACCTAGGTATCTTGACTTGTCACCATCTCTTAGTTCCAAAGCCTCAAATTCACCGGTAGATGCACCACTTGGAGCAGTACCTCTGGCAACTGTACCATCAGCAAGAGTTACCTCTGCTTCAACTGTAGGATTACCTCTTGAATCAAGGATTTCTCTACCTACAACTTTAGTAATTTCTAAATTATTCATTTAACACTCTCCTAAGACAGACAATCTTCCGAAAGGTAAGCACTCCCTTTCGGAAACTCAAACAAATCAAAGAAAAAAGTTAAGTAAAAATACATAGATTGTCTGTAATATTTATTTTAGTTAGCCTCTGCTAACCGCATTCATTATATATCATTTATTTTCAAAATGTCAAGGGATTTTTGTGTAAAAATTAAAAAAGTTTTTTCATCAATAAATTTTTTGTTGACAAAATAATTTATTGTTGATAAACTACAGTTAGCATTTGCTAACTAAGACGTCTTATTTTTTTACATTAACGGTTAGCTTTAACTAACCACTATTTTTACCTACTGAGGTGTTTTATGAAAATTAAGAAAGAGAAATCTGAAAATAAGCTTTTTAAACGCATTGGTTCTGTTGCTATGGCATCTGTTCTTGTTGCATCTTCTTGTGCAACAGCATTAGCACAAACAACAGACAATACCAACGATTATGTATATGGTACTGTTAATTTACCATATGCTGATTATTACTATGGTGAACTTAACACAGTTCCACAAGATGCAACATTACAACTTACTGCTGATGATAAAGCAAAATCATTAAGGGAAGACGGTTACATAGATACTATTTCAAGTGCTACAACAAGCAAATGGAAAATGTATGGTCCAACATACTATTCACCACACGAAAACAATGATGGTGGTGGTTACATTTACGGTGTTGGAAATTGTTCAGTAGCAATTCCAAAAACACTTTACACAGAGGCTAAGGAACTTTTATCAAGCGAAAACAAGACTCAATGCAACAATCCACTACTTGATATTGTTTCTAACTTTACGGAAAATGAAAACCAAGCCGCTCCTAGTGAATACAAAATTCTTAATGGTGATGGTACATTAACTGCCACATATGATACAGAAGTTAAGCATATTGATGCAACAACTACTTCATCTATTGCTAACAACACAACCTACGGTCATTATCAACTAGATATTACTGATGATAACTTACCTGATAAAAATGATATGGAAGGTGCAATTTTTGAGGCTATTGATAATAATGGTAATGTTTCTAAATATGCACTACTTCATTCTGACAACTTATGGTTTCAAAGTGGTCACATTGCATTTGCAATAAAGGACAACTTTGTTGTACATAGTGCAAACACACTAAAGTATAAACAATTTGCTGACATTGAAGGTAAAACTATCACAAAGGTAAAATACTTTGTTCGTGGTGGTGCTGACCTTGAATATACAACAAATTTATACTGTAAATATCTACTAAATAATGAACAAGGTTTCACTTCTAGTGGCGATACTGTTTTTGCTGACAATGCAAAAATTTCTTTCACTCCTAATGTTCCTACTGATAGCAATTATGTACTATCCTCTGTTACATTTGGTAGAACAACATTAACTCCAAATGTTGATTATACTTATGAGAATAATGTTCTTACAATCAAAGATACAGAAAATACTGCTATCGGTACTTACACTCTAACATACTCAGATGCAAAGTACGCTAACACATCAACTACAGTTCAATTTACATCTACATTAAAAGATGGTGATGTTACAATTGAAAACAATCAAATTAAAATTAATGGTGATGTGCCTGTTTCTGATTATGTAAAGGGTATTACTTCTATTACAGTTAACGGCAACAAACTAAGATCATCAAACGGCATCTTTAATGATGATGGTACGGTTAATTTTGATGCAGTAATTAAGTTCCACGGTCAAAGTATTATTCCTTTCCCTGAAGATGGAGATTACAATATTATTGTAACATCTTCCAGTTATCCAACTGTTTCCGGTACTGTAACAAAGAAATCAGAACCAATTGAACCAACTAATCCATCTATTACAGAGCCAAGTTCAACAGAACCTACTACTCCAACAGAACCTACAACAAGTAGTACTGTTCCTACAACCAACCCTACAAAGCCAAATCCTACAAAACCGATTGTAAAGAGAACTACTGTTTCACTTAACAAATACAACGGTACTCTATATGTAAAAGGTAGTACAACTATTAGGGCAACTGTTAAAAACGGTAAGGGTAAGACTACTTACAAATCTTCTAATGCAAAGATTGCTAGGGTAAATTCTGTAGGTAAAATTACTGCCGTTAAAGCAGGTAAAGCTAAAATCACAGTTACAAATAATGGTACAAAGAAAATCTATACTGTTACAGTAAAAAATCCTGTTGTTAAAAAATCAGTAGTATTAACGAAAGGCAAAACAACAACACTTAAGATTACTGGAAAAATCGGCAAAGCTACATTCAAATCTTCCAATACAAAAGTAGCAAAGGCATATGCTAACGGCAAGATAAAAGCAATGAAAAAGGGCAATGCAACTGTAACTATTAAAACAAATGGCATTACTCTAAAGTGCAAAGTTACTGTTAAATAACTCCTCTATGAATATAATGAAAGGGCTTGTTCTTGTAACAAGTCCTTTTGTATTTTTATAAACAAAACAAAAACCACTAAACCAAAGGCAGATTACCTATAGTTTAGTGGTTTTAAATTTAGAAATTATCCAAAGGCTGAGTCAAGTACCATCATTACAACAAAACCTACTGCTACACCGATTGTACCAATATTAGAATGTTTACCTTGTTGTGACTCAGGAATAAGCTCCTCAGTTACAACATAAATCATTGCACCGGCAGCAAAAGACAAAAAGTATGGCAATATAGAACTTATCATACTTGCAAAAACTAATGTAAGTACTGCACCGATAGGCTCAACTACACCGGAAAGCACACCCATAACAAAAGCCTTTCCCTTGTTCATTCCTCTATCCTTTAGTGGTAAAGAAATTATTGCACCTTCAGGAAAATTTTGAATTGCGATACCTACTGCCAAAGAAAAAGCACCTGCTACTGAAATACTTGTGTCATTCATCATTGCACTTGCAAAAGTAATGCCTACTGCCATTCCCTCCGGAATATTATGTAGAGTAACTGCAAGTACAAGCATTGTACTTTTTGAAAGGCTGGACTTTACACCTTCAGGTTGATTACTGTCCAAATGAAGATGAGGAATTACACTATCCAGCAACAATAAAAATCCTATACCTAACAAGAATCCCACACTTGCCGGAATATACTTTACCATTCCCTTTTCCTCAGCAAGTTCCATTGATGGAATTAACAGTGACCACACAGATGCAGCAATCATTATTCCCGAGGCAAAACCAAGCATAAACTTTTGCAATTTGGGATTTAACTGATTTTTAGAAAACAACACCAATGCCGAACCAAGGGATGTTCCCAAAAATGGAATTAAAATAATTATTAAACCTTGTAATATCATTTTTCACCTACCTATATAATTCATATGCTGTAAAACAAATCATATATCAGTAAATAACGAATACAAAATTAAATAATACTCATTTACTTTTTCATTATATCATAAGAGTAAAAATCTGTCATCTAATATTATTTAGAAATGTTTTCCACATAATATTGACAAATTGATAAAAACTTAAGCAAGACGAAAGGGTTGCTCCACCAACACACCAGGAGCAACCCTTCAGGAAATAAATCTTATGTATAAGACTTTAACTTATTAAATAAGCAATTAAATTTTAATTTCACTACATTTCTTCAACATCTACAATAACTGTCCAAGTTACCTTTTTGCCAGGATAACCTTTTAGATTTGCAGTAATTGTAGTTTTACCATTAGCAACCGGTAAGACTACACCCTTTGAATTTATCTTAGCAATATTTCTATTAGCTGATTTGTACTGAATACAACTGTTATCTAGATTAGTTACAAAGTCATAGTTATCAACTCTTTTATTAAACTGATATGTAGTGATTCTTCTTGTATAGAAGTCATCAAACCATACTAACTTTACACTAGAACGCAACTTAACATTTGAAGTTTTCATAGCTACTGTATATGTAACATATGCATTAGATTTTTGAGCAGCGTTTCTACTTGCCTTATTATCAACAAAGAACTGTTCCCAATAAATATAACCGTTTACTTTAAAACAGCCAATACCAACGCTATTGAATTTTTTATTTAAAATGTTCTTTCTATGGGCCGGACTATTCATCCAACACTTAACAACCTGCTCAGGAGTTTGCTGGTTTAAAGCTATATTTTCACCAACATAGTGTTTCCACTTGTACATTTTAAATGGGTTTTTCTCACCGTTAGGACGACTATGTGCATAATACAAAGAAATTTCAGCAGTTCTTCTATTAGCTACACTGATAAGTCCTCGTGTCATTTTTAGTTGAGAAAGTTTTCTTTTCTTTCTTTCCTTGTTAATTAATGTTAGTACTTTGTAGCTATAGCTATAAAGCACCTTCCCTCTTACCTTTTCGTTTACCATAGTGGTAGTGGCTGCACAAGCACTTTCAGTTTCTGCAAAAAGTACAGGCAATGATGTTGCAAAAATCATAGCACATAAAAATAGTGAAATACTTTTCATTACTTTTTTCATTACCGGTACACCCATTCCTCAATTTACCATTCTGTATTCTTATATACATTTAAATAATTTTGTTCACACATTTATAATTATACAATTTCTTTGTTATATGAGGAAAGGACCACAAATGTGGTCCTTTCCATGGAAGAAAGAGAATAGAGAATTAATAAATTCTCAAGAAATGGAGAACAAAATTTATATTGAAATAGGTGTTACCCTATAACAAACATATTAAGCAACTTGCATTATTCTTTTGAATCTGCAATAACCTTTTCAGCTACATTAGCAGGTGCATCTTCATATCTTGCAAAGTCAAGAGTAAAGCTACCTCTGCCCTGCGTAACCTGTTTAATAAAGGTATTGAAGTCACCCATCTCAGCCATTGGAACTTCTGCTTCAATCACCTGCATACCATTAGGTGTTGAGTCCATACCAATAACTCTGCCTCGTCTTTTTGTAACTTCACCCATAATGTCACCGGTATGTGTTTCCGGAACAGTTACCTTTAATGAACCGATTGGTTCAAGTAAAGTAGGTTTAGCTTGTGTAATGCCATTCTTAAAAGCAATTGATGCTGCCATTTTAAATGACATTTCAGATGAGTCAACAGGATGGTAGCTACCATCATACAAGTTAGCTTTTACCCCAACAACCGGATAACCGGCCAGTGGGCCTTTTTTCATTGAGTCCTGTAGTCCTTTTTCAACAGCCGGGAAAAATCCCTTTGGAACAGAACCACCAACAACTGTTTGTGTAAATTCCAGTCCATCACTGTCACTAGGAGAGAACTCAATCCACACATCACCAAACTGACCGTGACCACCACTTTGTTTCTTGTGACGACCTTGTACCTTAACAGTACCTCGAATTGTTTCTCTATAGGCTACCTTTGGCTTCTTCAACTTAACATCAATGTTATACTTTGACTTTAGTTTACTAACAATAACATCAAGTTGTTGTTCACCTAAACCTGTAACAACTCTTTCGTGAGTTTCGTGATTGTGTACATATTTAATAGTTGGGTCTTCTTCCATTAATTTAAGAATACCCTGAGTAATTTTTTCTTCGTCATCCTTACTGTCGGCATATACTGCCATAGAAAGGTTAGCAACAGGATAATCAATACCATCAAGTGTTACTTTTCTAAGTGGTGAACAAAGTGTGTCTCCTGATAAAGTATCAGAAAGTTTAGGTATTGCACCAATATCACCTGCTGAGATGAACAGTGTATCTTCCTGTTTCTTACCCTTTACAGTAAGAACCTTGGTAACTCTTTCATTTGCACCAGTCCTCATATTTACAAGAGGTGTGTCAGCAGAAATTTTACCACTAAGAACTTTTATATAACTTAATTTTCCCACAAATGGGTCAATAACAGTTTTAAACACTATTGCAGTTGGTACACCATCAGAATTAACTGTAACTTCTACAGGCTCCCCATTAACATCTGAGCCGATTTCTGTACCTGACTCCGCTTTTGGAGCAAGCCAAACCAGTGAATTTAATAACTGATCAATACCATATGTATTATGTGCATCACCACAAAATACAGGTATAATTGTACCTTCTCTAACACCTTGTGAAACACCAAGTATAATTTCTTCCGGGGTAAATTCTTCCCCTTCAATAAATTTCTCCAGTAGTTCTTCTGATGTTTCTGCAACAGCCTCTTTGATAGCCTCTCTAAGACCATCAAATCTAGTACCTAAGTCAGGCATATCGGTTGGTTCAACCTTGCCACCCTCAGAGTACTTATAGGCTCTATATTCAAAAAGGTTTACATATACTTCAGCCTTACCGTCGTTAATGTAAGGAACAACAACAGGACAAACTGCTGGGCCAAATACTGTCTTTAAATCTTCAAACACTCTATAAAATCTAGCACTTTCATCACAAAGCCCATTAACAAAGAACATCTTTGTTTTGCCCATCTCAGTAGCCATATTAACTACTTTCTCAGTTCCTACATCGACCCCATCCTTGCCGGATACGACAACTAGCACACTTTCTGCAGCTCTCATACCTTCTGCGATACCACCGGCAAAATCAAATAGTCCGGGTGTATCGATAAGATTAATCTTTGTATTTTTCCATTCAACCGGAGCAACAGCAGTAAGAACAGAAGATTTTCTCTTAACTTCTTCTGGGTCATAATCCAGAGAAGTGTTTCCTTCTTCAATTTTCCCGAGTCTTGAAACATTTCCTGTCAAATATAGCATACTTTCGGCAACAGAGGTTTTACCCGAACCTTTGTGACCGGCTAATGCAATATTGAGAATATGTTTGGAATCATAATTTCTCATTGGATTAAATCTCCTTAATTAAATGTGTAAACATTAATCTCTTTTGATTACAGTTACATTATAACATCATTGTTCAAAATATACAATATTTTTTAGTGATTTAATATTATTTTCGCTTTTATTAACAACATAAACTAATTGTAATTGTATATTTTCACCAATGAAATGTATAAATTGCATAAATTTATACATTGTATTTTGAACAATAAAACCACTATTTCATATTAATTATATTTAACATTGTGTACAAAAAAGAACTTATATAATATATTTTTTCTCTCTTATTTTTACTGTTAATATATTTTATTATGATATATAATAGGTTTAACCGAAAGGAGCATAGTAATGAAAAAAATAAATAGCAAAAAAATCACTTCTGTGTTGTGTATTGTGCTAGTACTTTTATTTTCAAGTTGTGGTACACAAAAGAAAAGCAATAGCAGTAGTTCTACTACCGTATCAACAAGTGAAACTACAACCTTCTCAACAGAACCTACCACAACAACAGTTGAACCTACCTCTAATATAGAAGAAACTTTAGATAATAGTTTAGATAATTACATTAGCCAAATGACTACCGAGGAAAAGGTAGGACAAATGTTTTATGTTAGATGTCCCAACACTAATGGACTTGAACAAATCAATCAATATCACATTGGTGGATATATTCTTTTTGGAAAAGACTTTGAAAATAAAACTAAGGAAGAAGTAAAAAGCACTATTCAATCATATCAGGATGAGGCTAAAATACCACTACTTATTGGTGTTGATGAAGAAGGCGGGACTGTTGTAAGAGTCAGTAGCAACCCTGAACTTAGGGAAAATCCTTTTCTTTCACCTAAAGATACTTTTGCAAATGGTGGATGGGACGGTATTATTAATGATGCTGAAGAAAAGGCTAAACTTTTACTTTCCCTTGGAATTAATGTAAATATGGCACCTGATTGCGATATTACTTCTGATAAAAATGGATTTATGTATGACCGTTCATTCAGTGACAATGTTGATGATGTTGATAAATTTGTCAGTACAGTTGTAAGTACTTCAAAAGAGTACCACCTAGGTACTGTACTAAAACACTTTCCGGGTTACGGAAACAATGTAGATACCCACACAGGCATCGCATATGACAACAGAGATTATTCTGAATTCACCGAAAAAGATTTTAAGCCATTTATTACCGGAATAAATGCCGGTGCAGATTGTATACTTGTTTCTCACAATATAGTTAATTGTATTGACAAAAATTACCCTGCTTCTCTATCAAAGAATGTACACAAGATTATTAGAAATCAGCTTAATTTCAATGGTGTTATAATGACTGATGATTTAATTATGGATGCAATTACCCAGTTTACCGGTGATGAATCAGCAGCAGTTATTGCTACTAAAGCCGGTAATGACCTATTATGTTGTTCATCAGTTGACACTCAGTATCCTGCCGTATTAAAAGCAGTTAAAAATAATGAAATACCTATTAACCAAATTAATGACTCTGTAAAGAGAATTTTAAAATGGAAAATCGACCTTGGTATTCTTGATGCTGACACAATCCTAAATAGCTAATTAATTACAAAACAAAGCCCTATTCGCAATGAATAGGGCTTTTAGCTAATTATTTTTTAGATTAATTATTATTATTTTTTAACTGTTACCTTACATGTAGCAGACTTCTTGCTACCGTCTTTAGCAGTAAATACAACCTTAGTTTTACCCTTCTTTACAGCAGTAATCTTAACTATCTTACCGGACTTAACTGTTGAAGCAGAAACCTTAGCAACCTTTGTTTTAGCAGACTTAACTGCAACATTCTTGTTGTAAGCGTTCTTAGGAGCAACTGTTACTCTTACATTGTAAGAAGAACCCTTCTTAGGAAGAACAACATTTGTCTTGCTTAGAGTAATCTTAGATACTGACTGACGAACTGTTACTGTACATGTTGCAGACTTTCTGCTACCGTCCTTTGCAGTTGCAGTAATCTTAACTGTACCTGCCTTAACGCCTGTAACTACACCGTTAGAAGCAACCTTAGCAATCTTAGTGTTAGATGATTTCCATGTTAATGCCTTGTTAGAAGCATTAGCTGGGTTAACCTTAGCCTTAAGAGTTAACTTCTTACCTGTATACATTGTTGCTTTCTTTGATAGAGAAATTCTTGTTACAGGTTGCTTAACTGTTACTGTACATGTTGCAGAAATGTTTGAACCATCAGTTGTCTTAGCAGTAATTATAACTCTACCTGCCTTAACACCCTTAACTACACCGTTTGATACAGTAGCAATCTTGGTGTTAGAAGATGTCCAAACTAGAGTCTTATTATCTGCATTTGCAGGAGTTACTGTAGCTTTTACTGTAACTTTCTTGCCAACATTAACTGTAGCAACTTTCTTATTTAGTGCAACACCACTTACTGCAACAGGAGTTGATGGTGATGGTGTTGAAGATGTAACTGTTGGAGTAGTTGAAGATGGCTCAGTATTGTTTGATGTCTTTGGAACAGTTGTAGTAGTTGTTGTTTCTGTTGGCTTTGGAGTAGCTGTAACAACTTCACGAGTGATTAGTCTTGCTGGGTTAAGAATAACACCATCATCAACAATCATATCAACATTGTTACCGTCAGCAACTACCCAAACATTATTAACTACATAGTTACCGGTCTGACGAACTGTAAACTTAATTTTGTAGAAGTTTACTTCGTTATAGAACTTGTAGTTACTGTTAATGTCAACACCTGTATAATATACTAAACCTTTGTTAAGAGTGTTAGTCATAATACCTGTTGTTAAATCCGGCATTTCAAAGCTTTCAAGTTGTAGTCCGTCATAATCATATGTTACATGACCCTGAAAATCTTCCCAAATACAGTCGGACTTTACGAAGTAATCAATAGTAACTGTGTCGCCAACATTAGCAACTACACCGTTAACTGTTGCAGTTTCTTCAGCACTTGCTGATGTAACTGCCACTGTACCCATAGCAGTTAGCATCAGAACTGCTAAAAGTATTGAAACCACTTTTCTCATTGTTTTGGCCTCCTCTTAATAATATTAATCTAAAAATTACAAACTTCTTACCTTGATAACACCATCAACATTAACATCTGTGTTTGTAGCATTATCAATAATTGTGTAGCTAAAGTCACCTCTTGTAGCAGTTGCAAAGTCATCAGAACCTGTTGCCTTTACAATAGCATCTGTATCAGCATCAGCTTTAGCGATTACACATACTCTTGTGCCACCTGTCTTATCCTTTGATAGGCAAGGTAGGTTTACAGAGTTTACGATATTACCGTTTTCTAGGTAATCCTTAACTTCTGTTGCAGCCATAACAGCACAGTTGTCTTCACTTTCAGGAGTTGAAGCACCTAGGTGAGGCATTGCAATAACACCATCTTCACCAAGAATATCATCAGTAGCAAAGTCAGTTACATAAGCACTCATCTTGCCACTCTTTAGTGCATCAAGAATATCTGTTGAATTTACAAGACCGTCACGGCTGTAGTTAAGAACTCTTACACCGTCCTTCATCTTGCTGATTGTTTCTTTATTAATCATACCACGAGTACTGTCATTTAGAGGAACATGAACTGTGATATAGTCAGCTTCTGCATAAACTTCATCGTTAGTTTCAACAATCTTGCAGTCAACTAACTTAGCCTTATTAGCTTCATTTAGGAATGGGTCGCAACCAACAACCTTCATACCTAAAGCTGAAGCTACATTAGCAACCTTGATACCGATAGCACCAAGACCGATAACACCCAGTGTTTTGCCCATAATTTCAGGACCGGCAAAGTTTGACTTACCTTTTTCAACCATTTTGCCAACCTGATCGCCGTTACCTTTTAGAGTCTTAGCCCATTCAATACCGTTAACAATCTTTCTTGATGACATTAACAGACCTGCAACAACAAGTTCCTTAACTGCATTAGAATTAGCACCAGGTGAGTTAAATACTACGATACCCTTTTCTGCACAATCCTTAATAGGAATGTTGTTAACACCTGCACCTGCTCTTGCGATAGCAAGTAGGCTCTCAGGCATTTCCATTTCGTGCATTGATGCTGAACGAACAAGAACAGCAACAGGGTTTGTTTCATTATCAGAAACTTTATAGTTATCGCCAAGAATGTCTGTACCACACTTAGCGATTTTATTTAAAGTTAGTACATTGTACATCAGTAATTCTCCTCACAATAAATAGATTTGATTAAGCGTTTTCTTCTTCAAACTTCTTCATAAATTCTACTAGCTTTTCAACGCCTTCATATGGCATAGCATTGTAGATAGAAGCTCTCATACCACCAACTGTACGGTGACCCTTAATGTTAACGAAACCTGCTTTAGTTGCTTCTTCAACAAACTTAGCATCCATATCCTTGTCACCTGTAACGAAAGGAACATTCATAAGGCTTCTGTCTTCCTTAACTACTGTACCCTTAAATAGCTTTGAGTTATCTAGGAAGTCATAAAGAATCTTAGCCTTCTTTTCGTTAAGTTCTTTCATCTTATCTAGGCCACCAACTTCGTTCTTAATCCATTCAAGAACTAGCTTTGCAACATAAATTGTCCAACATGGAGGTGTATTGAATAGAGAATTTGCATCTGCATGAGTCTTGTAGTTAAACATTGTTGGAGTAATATCCATAGCATTGCCGATTAGGTCTTCACGGATAATAACAATTGTTAGACCTGCAGGAGCAAGGTTCTTCTGAGCACCTGCAATTAGGCAACCAAACTTGCTAACATCAATTGGTTCACTCATAATACAAGAAGAAATATCAGCTACAAGTGGAATATCACCTGTGTCAGGTAGTTCGTGATAAACAGTACCGTAAATTGTATTGTTCATACAAATATAGAAATAGTCAGCATCCTTAGAGAATGTTGATTTGTCTAGCTTAGGAATATATGTGAAAGTCTTGTCTTCGGAAGATGCAACAATATTAACTTCACCATATCTAGCAGCTTCTTTAGCAGCTTTCTTAGCCCACTGACCTGTGATAACATAGTCAGCCTTGTGGTTCTTGTTCATTAGGTTCATTGGAACCATAGCAAACTGTGAAGAACAACCACCCTGTAGGAATAGAACTTTGTAGTTATCAGGAATATTCATTACTTCTCTTAGTAATGCTTCGCAATCCTTGATGATACCATCAAACTGCTTACTTCTGTGTGACATTTCCATTACGGACTGACCACAACCCTGATAATCAAGCATTTCATCTGCTGCTTTCTTTAAAACCGGTTCAGGTAACATTGATGGACCTGCTGAAAAATTATAGACTCTTGACATTTTAAAAATCTCCTTATCTAATATCAAAATATTTCAAACCGACAGTTAAGTCGATTATACTCATAAATCACTAATAAAATTATATTACTTTAACATCTTAAAGTCAACAAATTAACTTTTTACATAATGTATAAACCATTATACAACAGTAAACTTTTTGTGAACAAGGTTAACCTGTAAAAAATTACTTTAACTTCATTTCACCAATAACAGACTTTAGGTCATCTCTCATACGGATAGCTTCCTGTCTTGCAGCCTTAGCGTAATCCTTTTCATCAAGACCTTCAATCTTCTGCCATGCACACATAATGCCTCTTGATGAGTTAACAATAGCACCAATACCGTTTTGGTCAAATGCACCCTTACAGTCATTAGCACCACCACCCTGAGCACCGTAACCCGGTACTAGGAAGAATGTCTTAGGAAGTTCGCCTCTTAGTTCAGTTAGCATTTCAGGATATGTTGCACCTACAACTGCGCCTACACCACTGTAACCGTACTTGCCAACTACCTTTTTGCCCCAATCTTCGCACATTCTGCCCATATGTAGGTAAACTGTTTCTTCACCTCTAAATTCAAGGTTCTGTAATTCACCTGATGATGGGTTAGATGTTTTAACTAGAACAAAGATGCCTTTATCCTTTTCTTCACAAATTGTTATTAGAGGGTTAATACCGTCAGAACCTAGGTAGCCGTTTACTGTTAATGCATCGCCACCAAAAGCTTCTTCCTTTTCACCGTCAATATCAGTTTCACCAAGGTGAGCAATAGCATATGCTTCCATAGTTGTACCAATATCGTTTCTCTTACCGTCTGTAATAACAAACATACCCTTTGACTTAGCATACTTAATAGTTTCTGCCAAAGCTCTTACACCGTACCAACCGTACATTTCATAATATGCACATTGTGGCTTTACTGCCGGAACAATATCATAAAGTTCATCAATTAAGCCTTTGTTATATGTAAGAATAGCATCAGCAGCACCCTCAAGTGTCTTGCCATACTTTTTGAATGACTCTTCCTTAATATATTCAGGAATGTAAGCCAGCTTAGGGTCAAGACCTGCAACAGTTGGGTTTTGCTTTTCTACAATTTTCTCAATTAATCTATCAAATGACATAATAAATTCTCCTTCTTAAACACCATAAGTTTCTCTGTACTTCTTCATAGCGTCTAGGTGTTCTTTACCTTCAACAACACCATCTTCAATAGCCTTAATAATATCGTCCATTGTAACTACAGAGTGAACTTTGATACCAAATTCTTCTTCCACTTCTTGAACGGCAGACTTCTTGCCACCCTTACCTATTTCCATTCTATCAACAGAAATAACCATATCCTTAACATTTGCGTTACAGATACCCTTGATTTTTTCCATTGACTCTCTTAGTGCTTTACCGGAAGTAATAACATCATCAACAAATACAAGTGTATCATTTTCGCCGAACTGATAGCCGATAATCATACCACCTTCACCGTGATCCTTGACTTCTTTTCTATCAAAGCAATAGTTCATATCAACACCGAATTTGTTGTTAAGGATAATGCCTGTTGCAATTGCAAGAGGAATACCCTTATAGGCTGGACCAAAGATAGCGTCACCCTTAATGTTGTTATCCATAATACATTCAGCATAGAATTCACCAAGTTTGGAAATCTGAGAGCCAGACTTGTAGTTGCCTGTATTGATGAAATATGGCGACAATCTACCACTCTTTAGAGTGAATTCCCCGAAACGAAGAATACCACCATTTACCATAAATTTAATAAATTCTTCTTTGTAAGTAAGTCCATTACCCATTTTTTTACTCCTTTTTATATATTTTAAACTTATTAATAACTAATTTATATGAAACTAATTATTCAATCAGTCTTCTTCAAAAACTACCTTGCCTTCAAAGATAGTCTTTACAACCTTACCTTTCATTTTCATACCTTTGAAAGGTGTATTCTTGCTTTTGCCATGTAGCTTATCTCTGTCAACAATCCATTCCTTATCAACATCTACAAGAGCAATATCAGCCAAAGCACCTGTCTTTAGAGAACCGGCATTGATTTTTAGGATTTTTGCAGGTGTTGTACTCATTAATTTTGCAATATCAAGTAGAGAAAAGTCTCCATTATGGTATAGCACAGTTAGTGCTGCTGCTAATGAAGTTTCCATACCGATAGAACCATTAGGTGCTTTTTCAAAATCTTTTTTATCCTCTTCTGTATGAGGTGCATGGTCTGTTGCAATACAATCAAGTGTACCGTCAGCAAGACCTTCTATAATTGCTAATCTATCTTCTTCTGTTCTTAGAGGTGGGTTCATTCTGTAGTCGGCATCCCTTTTCTCAAGAACATCTTCTGTTAAAGTAAAGTAATGTGGTGCAGTTTCGGCAGTAACTTTAACACCATCTTCCTTAGCCTCTCTAATCATTTGTACAGAAGTCTTTGTACTTACATGACAAATATGAACCGGTACATTATTCTCTTTAGCTAAGTTAATTTCTCTCTTTGTACCTTTATCCTCAGCTTCGGCAGGAATACCCTTAATGCCTAGCTTTTCGGACATTTTGCCTTTATTAATCTTGCCACCGTCAGCAAGTTCAAGGTCTTCACAATGAGCAACAACTGTCATACCAAGTTCAGGTGCTTTCTTCATAGCTTCTGCCATAATTTCAGGGTCAAGTACAGGTCTGCCATCATCAGAAAGACCGATAGCACCGGCTTTTCTAAGTGCTTTTAAATCAGTAGGTTCTTTACCCTCAAGACCCATTGTAATTGAACCGGCAATATAAACTCTTGACTTACAGTTCTTTGCTTTTTCCTTAATGTAGCTGATTACACCGGCATTATCAATTGTTGGGTTAGTGTTTGGCATACATAGTAAGCTGGTAACACCACCGGCTGCTGCTGCATTAGTACCGGTAATAATATCTTCCTTTTCTTCTTGACCGGGATCACGAAGGTGAACATGTAGGTCAACAAGACCGGGCATTGCTACAAGACCTGTACCGTCAATTACTGTGTCTTGTTCTGTTTTTCTAAATGGCTCTGCTATTCTACCATTATTTACATATAGATTAGCAACCTCATCTCTTTGTTCTTCCGGAGAAATGATACGAACATTCTCGATAATCAATCTGTTAATAAAAATCACCCTTAAAATTTTCTTCTGGAACTACCCTTAGAGCGTTTATTCTTCTCGTTTCTTCTAGAATTATTTCTTCTAGGAGGTCTTTGGCTAGTTCTGTTATTTTTAGTATTCTCATATTCTTCAAAGAAATCACTATAATCCACTTTATCCGTACTAGTGTTCTTTGGTTCTTCAGTTAGGTTCTCTACATTTCTATGAGCCTCACGGATTAAATCTCTCTCGATTTTATCCATATTTTCAGAAGTTTCATAGCCATCTACACCGTCAAAGAAAGCATCAGGTCTGTTTGCGCCTGTAGCAGTATGGCGATTTTTTCTTGCTCTGTCTCTTTCTCTATTTCTCTTTCTGTCGTTATTATGGATTTCTTCATCAATTTCTCTTAGTCTTTTTCTTAACTTTTTCTTTCTTCTGTGACTAATAATAATGATAAAGATAATCAGTAATACTAAGACACCACCAACAATACAAACAAATGTGATAATGTTAGCATCCCAAAAGCCTTTCTCACTATCATATGTTGCAGATTCAAGAACAGAAGTTAAAAGGTCCTTATCGTCATCACTGACTGCACCATCAGCAGAAACTAAGTTAAAATGATAATACTTACCGTCAACCAATGTATCACCTTGCATTGAGTAAGTAACCTCTGCATCAGTACTGTTATTGATTTTTGACTGAATCATAGAAGTGAAATAAACCAGATTGTTGTAATTTTCGATAGAACAACTTTCACAACCATCATTCTTTTGATAAGAATCTTTAATTGTGTTTAGCTGACTTTCGCTTAAAGTGTTGTAGTTATTTACTTTTTTACTATTCTTATCCTCTGTAACAGTAACAGTAAGTGTCTGTGTTGCATCGGCAGAATAAGCTACAAGGTACATATCAAGGTCAGTTAAGTCCTTGCCACTTGTACCGTACTTTTTATAAACTTCATCATTAGTTGATGTTTCTCTTGTAATAACATTCATATAAGCAGGAAGGCTGATTTTCAGTCCGATTTCCTGAATCTTATAATCTCTAACTGTGTCTCCGGAAACTGTTATTAATGTAGTAGAAATCATAATTATCACCATTGCAACCAGTGATAACAGTCTTTTCGTTCCCTTGTTTATCATATATTTTCCTCCATAGAAATCCAATATACTAATATACACATTACCATTATACTGTTTTTTCATAGAAAATACAAGGAAAGTTGTAAATTAAATTTTTAATTTTCTGTGGGTTAAAGTGAGAATGATAAATTAGGCATAAGAAAAGGCACTTCAAGTGAAGTGCCTTTAGAATTAAAAACTTTAGACTTAAAATTCTTTAAATTTAGATAGAATTATTTTACATTAATCTGAACAAAGCCGATTTCTTCATTCATACCTAACATAGAAACCTGAACCTTAGCCTTAACCTGACCTGCTGAAACACCTGTTACAACATAATCATCAGAAACAGTAGCAATACTTTCATCTAATGAAGTTATCTTTAGCATTGACTTTAATTGGTCAAATATAATCATTCCACCTGTTTGTTTGATAGCTTGTTCAAAGCTTTTCTTGATAGAATCATCAGTTGCACCGGCATTAACATTAACAGTCATAACACCTTTGTACTGAGCCTTTGTTAACATAGCTACAGAGTTTGCTGAGCCTTTATAGGTAACAATCTTGTAGTAGTATGTTTTATTCATTTCTACCTTAGTGTCTGTATAAGAAGATTTATTCTTTGACAGTTTGCTTATTAATGTATAATTGCCATACTTACCGTTAGTTGAACGATATAGCTTGTAACCATCACAACCGTCATTTTTACTCCAATCAATATACATACCCTTTGTTAAAGCCATAGCAGAAATATCTGTTGGTTCAACATAAGTAATTTTTCTTGTTGCACTTACAGCACTTGTTGAATTATTTCTTCTTGCAACAACTCTATAGTAACAAGTTTTTACATCATAAAGATTTTCGTCAACAAAGTATGAAGTGTTGCCTGTTGTCTTGATTTTGCTTAGCTTACCGTTACCGACTTTTCTGTAAATATCATACTTGTTAGCACCCTTTGACTTTGTCCATGTAATTTTTACACCATAGATATTATCATCAACATCATCAAAATCGTCAAGAGAATCACTACTTAAGACGTCATCAACATCTATTGTACAATCAGGATTCTTAACATAAGACTGAACCTTAACATTCTGTGGTGCAAGTAATCTTGTGATAGACTTTGTCTTTGACTTTGAAGTTTCTTTGCCTTTAACTGCAACAACCTGATAAGAATAAGTCTTACCGGCTGATACCTTTTTATCAAGGTACTTTACAGTTTTGCTGTTAGTCTTTTTAACAACTGAATACTTCTTTGCACCGGATGCTTTTCTATACACTTTATAGCTTTTTGCATCGGAAACCTTTTTCCAACTTACATTAACACCACTTGCAGTATTACTAGCTGAAACTGTTGTTTTCTTCATTGTTGTCTTTGCAGATGCAGTAATGTCAAATGAAACAAACACAGACACCATAATGCATAGTGAAAGACAAATACTTAATAATCTTTTCATAATTAACCTCCTGAAATTTATAATAAAAAATTATTAGTTTACATTAATTAGGATGAAACCGGCTTCATAACTCTTATCATCTAACAATAAATCAAACTTAGCTTTAACTTGACCCTTTGAAACACCGGTTACAACAAAATCTCGTGAAATAGTTGCAATTTTTTTGTTTAATGAAGTAAACCTTAAATATGGTTTTAAATCATCTACTGTAGTATCACCTAAACCAGAACGCTTAATTGCTTTTTCAAAACTTTTCTTAACTGAATCATCAGTAGCTCCAACAGAAACATTAACTGTTTTCATTGGTTTATACTGAGCTTTTGTTATTATTGCAACAGAATTTAATGAACCTTTATATGCAACCATTTTGTAATAATAGGTTTTATTAAATTCTACATTTTTATCAGTAAATTCTAATGTATTTTTTGAAAGTTTAGCTATTAAAGAGTACTTACCGTTTTTACCATTTGTTGAACGATATATTTTATAACCGTCGATACATTCATTAAAACTAGAACCCCAACCTAAGAACATACCACTTGCATAAGACTCAGTAGAAACTTTTCTTGGGTCAATATAAGTAATTTTCCTTACAGTACTTGATAAACTGGTTGATTTACTTCTTCTTGCTACAACTTTATAGTAACACTTTTTTACTTTGTAACTATCATCATCTATATAATAAATATCTTCATCAACATATGCTGATGTATTACCTGTTGTTTTGATTTTTTCAAACTTGCCACCAACAATTTTTCTATAAATATCGTACTTATTAGCACCCTTAGACTTTGTCCATGTAATTTTTATACCCATTACATTGTTGTCAGGTTCACCCGGATCATCAACAAATAGCTTTGCACTATCTATATCAATATAACTCTTATCTACATAATAGTTATTCTTTACATATGACTGAACTTTTACATTCTTTGGTGCTAGTAATCTTGTGATAGACTTTGT
>OLPY01000077.1_pt1 | contig 87206 bp, 117 predicted proteins | sample 1672481 | NCBI WGS metagenome assembly OLPY01 (sample SAMEA3136691, study PRJEB25190) | human gut metagenome | biome: human gut; feature: human-associated habitat; material: faeces | place: Austria | collected 2013 | reverse complement strand
GCTAAACCTACTAATCCTGGAATATAACCAGCTTTTTCAGCTCCCATGTTCCAAATACCGATTTCTTGGGCAATACCAAGAGTGATACCAACTGTGATACAGCTGATAGTACAGAAGTTAACAGCTTGGAATGCTGGGTTTAAGAAATCTAAAGCCATGATTGGTTTGAAAAACATACCTAACCCAGTACTTTCGTTAACCAATACGTTACACCATAAAACCCCAATTGCCCCAGCGATTGTTAAAGGCATGAAGTTTTGGAACGCATTTTTGATTGCAGATAAATATTTGTTTTGACCGCACCATGCACCAGCACGACCTAAGACATCTGCCATTTTGTCCATAATTATTTCCTCCCTTAATTAATTTTGACATGATTATCATAACGTGACATTTTTCTTTGTTAAAGGCTTACATTGGTTTTTGTTTTTTATTTACAACATTCTTTTTAACTTTTCAAAATGATGTAATTTATTTACATGTCTATACATAAAAAATCATTTGCAGCTGCAAATGATTTTTGTGTCATTTCCGCAAGTAGTCAAAAAAATACGGAAGGTATTTATTTTATTAAGTAAATGACAATCTTTATTTTATATATAGGATAGAAATTGTATACCTTTTTAAAATATTTAGAGAGTTATTTTCATTAATTTCTCCCAATTAAATAAAGAATGTAATTTATTTACAAAAAAAGATGACTTGCATCACCTTTTTTTATCTATATTATTAAAAGATAATATTTCTTATATGATTTAGTCTAAAATTGGGAAGTTACGATTTAATCGTTAAAGGGATATAACAACATTATCTTTTAATAGCAAAATTATTTATCTAATTGATAGAATGAATCAACGCCACCATATAAGCTTTGTTTTCCTAATTCATCTTCAATTCTTAATAATTGATTGTATTTAGCAATACGGTCTGTTCTTGATGCAGAACCAGTTTTAATTTGTCCAGCATTTGTAGCTACAGCAATATCAGCAATTGTTGTATCTTCTGTTTCACCAGATCTATGAGAAACAACAGCAGTATAGTTTGCTTTTTGAGCCATTTGAATAGCTTCTAGTGTTTCAGTTAAAGTACCAATTTGGTTAACTTTAATTAAGATAGAGTTTGCAGTTTTCTTAGCAATACCTTCTTGTAAACGTTTTGTATTTGTTACAAAGAAGTCATCCCCTACTAATTGTACTTTTTTACCTAATTTTTCAGTTAAATATTTCCATCCGTCCCAGTCATCTTGATCAAGACCATCTTCGATAGAAATAATTGGGTATTTTTCAACAAGTTCACCGTAGAAATCAACTAACTCTTTTGAAGTAAATGTTCTATTTCCTTCACCCGGTAAAACATATTTACCATCTTTATAGAATTCTGAACTAGCAACATCCATTGCAAGTTTAACATCTACACCTGGTTTATAACCTGCTTTTTCAATAGCTTCGATAACTGTTTGAATAGCTTCTTCATTTGATTTTAAGTTAGGAGCAAATCCACCTTCGTCACCTACAGCAGTATTTAATCCTTTATCATGTAATACAGCTTTTAAATTATGGAATACTTCAGCACCCATACGAATTGCTTCTTTGAATGTAGGAGCTGAAACTGGCATAATCATAAATTCTTGGAAATCAATGTTGTTATCAGCATGTGCTCCACCATTGATAATATTCATCATTGGTGTAGGAATAACATGAGCATTTGCTCCACCAATATAACGATATAATGGCATACCTAATGAATCAGCAGCACATTTAGCAACGGCAAGAGAAACACCTAAGATAGCATTTGCTCCAAGTTTTCCTTTATTATCTGTACCATCTAAATCAATCATTGCCTGATCGATTTCTCTTTGAGCAAAAACGTCATACCCTAATAATTCAGGAGCAATCACTTCGTTTACATTTTTAACAGCCTGTAAAACACCTTTACCTAAATAACGTGATTTATCTCCATCTCTTAATTCAACGGCTTCATAAATTCCTGTAGAAGCTCCACTTGGTACGATTGCTCTACCAAAAGCTCCACATTCACTTCTAACTTCAACTTCAACAGTTGGATTTCCACGAGAGTCTAATACTTCGCGTGCTTTAATACTTTGAATTAAATCCATTTTAATACTTCCTTCTTTCATTTTTTGTTTGTGTTTGTGATTTTTGTTTGTGATTTGGTATCAATAAAAAATGATTTATTAACACGAAGTTAGTCGTAACTAACTACCTATAAGTTAGCATATACTAACCTTATGTGTCAACCTTTTTTATCTTCTTTTTTTTACTACAAATAACATTTTGTCCTTTTTTTTAAGAAATATTCTTTGATAGATACAAAAAAATTCCTTTTTTCATTTATTTATCTTTCTTGTTTCATTGACTTTCTTTAATCGACACTTTATAATTTGTTCAGGTGAATTCCTTCACCTGAAGGAAGAAATTTATGTAGTTTTTACGTTATTTCTTTTTTAATGTTTGTGATCATTAATGTGATGAAAGGAGAAAATAAAAAATGATTTATTCACATGAAGTTGAAGAAATGTGCACTGTAAATCGTGGTGCATCACACGGATGTGCTCCTATTCCTGAAGAAGGTAAATGGGTATATTCAAAAGAAATCAAAGATATTTCTGGTTTAACACATGGTATTGGTTGGTGTGCTCCACAACAAGGTGCATGTAAACTTACTTTAAATGTTAAAGAAGGTATCATTGAAGAAGCATTAATCGAAACTGTTGGATGCTCAGGTATGACTCACTCTGCTGCTATGGCTAGTGAAGCATTAGTTGGTAAAACTTTATTAGAAGGTTTAAATACTGACTTAGTTTGTGATGCTATTAACACAGCTATGAGAGAATTATTCTTACAAATCGTTTATGGACGTACTCAATCAGCATTCTCTGAAGGTGGATTACCTGTAGGTGCTGGTCTTGAAGACTTAGGTAAAGGTTTAAGATCAATGGTAGGTACATCATACTCTACTAAATTAAAAGGACCTCGTTACTTAGAATTAACTGAAGGTTACATTACTCGTATCGCTTTAGATACAAATGATGAAATTATCGGTTACGAATTCGTTAACTTAGGTAGAATGATGGAAATGATTAAAGATGGAAAAGATGCTAATGAAGCTTTAGAAGCTGCTAAAGGTAACTACGGTAGATTCAACGATGCTGCTAAATACATCGATCCAAGAAAAGAATAATAGGAGGATACGAAAAAATGGCATTATTTGAAAGTTATGAAAGAAGAATTGATCAAATTAACGCTGCATTAGCTAAATATGATATCAAATCAATCGAAGAAGCAAAAGCTATTTGTGATGAAAAAGGTATCAACGTTTATGATATCGTAAAATCTACACAACCAATTTGTTTCGAAAACGCTTGTTGGGCATATACAGTTGGTGCTGCTATGGCAATTAAAAATGGTGATACTAAAGCAGAAGATGCTGCTAAAACAATCGGTGTTGGATTACAATCATTCTGTATTCCAGGATCTGTTGCTGATGATCGTAAAGTAGGTTTAGGTCATGGTAACTTAGGAGCAATGTTATTAAACGAAAACACACAATGTTTCGCTTTCTTAGCTGGACATGAATCTTTCGCTGCTGCTGAAGGTGCAATCAAAATTGCTGAAAAAGCTAACAAAGTAAGAAAAAATCCATTAAGAGTTATCTTAAACGGTTTAGGAAAAGATGCGGCTAAAATCATCTCAAGAATCAATGGTTTCACTTATGTAGAAACTCAATTCGATTATTTCACTGGAGAAGTTAAAGAAGTATCTAGAACTGCTTATAGTGATGGTCCACGTGCTAAAGTTAACTGCTATGGTGCAGATGACGTACGTGAAGGTGTTGCTATCATGCATAAAGAAGGTGTAGATGTATCAATCACTGGTAACTCTACTAACCCTACTCGTTTCCAACATCCTGTTGCTGGAACATACAAAAAAGAATGTATCGAACAAGGTAAAAAATACTTCTCAGTTGCATCTGGTGGTGGAACTGGACGTACTTTACATCCTGATAACATGGCTGCTGGTCCTGCTTCTTATGGTATGACTGATACTATGGGACGTATGCACAGTGATGCTCAATTTGCTGGTTCTTCATCAGTTCCTGCTCACGTAGAAATGATGGGATTAATCGGTATGGGTAACAACCCAATGGTTGGAGCTACTGTAGCTGTTGCTGTTGCTATCGAAGAAGCTTGTAAATAATTTGCAAATTCATATTAAAAAGTCTTGATTTTATCAAGGCTTTTTTTGTTTTATAAGCCATTTTTACAGAAAGACTATTACACCTTGGATATCTCTATTTTTAGGGCTATTTTACATTTGACACCTTTTCGACACCTTTTCGACACCCTAATATTTTTTTGAGCTATACAAATTTAGCTTATTTTTATTAAAAAAACACTGTTTAGGGTGTCAAAAATATAAGCGAATCTCTAACTAATTTTCTCGTGTGAAAAAGGTATAAAAAAGAACCTACCCAAAATTAATTGAGTAGGTCTTTTCATGCAATTATTAGTTAATATAAAAGTTGTTTTTTTGAAGAATAGATAATATTACATTTTGTTTTTTTTAACTAATACAATGAATGTGCAAATTTATTATACATCATATTAGACTTTTTTCAAATAATCTCCACTCATCCATCCGCTAGGTGTTCTTGCCCAACCATTTTTCCATTCGTAAACAGTTACACGTGTTCCTTTTTCAAGACATCCGTCCTTATCCTTATCATGTTTTTGACCATCTTTAGTTAATTCATCATGTCTTTTTCTACGATAACCAGTTCCTGGCCCTGTTCTTACTGATAGATCGCTTGCTGTAACTTCATATGTTCCTGTTGCTTTTTCACTTGTAGCTGGTTTGGCTGCAGGAGTTGGTGTTGGTGTAGGCGTTGGAGCAACAGTTCCATTTACAATTTCATTAAAAGGAAAGTTTGTTCCTGGACAATTAGTAGAACATACATCTTTATGTTTTTGGACTTTAGAAATACCATACTTATTTTTTAAATAAGCTACTAATTCTCTACCAGCATTGATTTGAGTTTGATTCATTGTTTCTGTCATGTATGAACCTTCAAAACAAATACCAATAGAATCACTATTAGAACCTTTAGCATGGCTTCCAACAACGCCTTCGGGTCTGCCTCTATAAATAGATCCATCTTTTCTTACAAAAAAATGATACCCAATACCTGCCCATCCATTTGCTAAATGCCAGCTATGAATATCATCTGCAGTACATGATTTTGATTCAGCATGATGAAGAATAATTCTATTAGTAGATTTTCTATTTGATAATTTTCCATTCCATCTGTAACTTTTTTCAATAATGTTCATTTCCATTGCCTCCTATAATTCAATATTTTCCATAACTGCTCTAGCTTCTAAAACTGCAGTATAATTTTTCATAGCTTTTAATTGTAAATCATACGTGCTTCTAGGACATGTTGGTTCAAAAGATAAACAACCTTTATCCCAGTTTTCAATCATTCTATTTAAGCCGTTGTATCTAATAATAAGTTGCTCATATTCGGCCTTAAATCTCTCTTTGTAATCATTACTAATCATACCAATAGCTGTTTGGGGTAATGCATTTGCATCATATTCTCTATACGATTCATCAAATGGCTTTTTAGGAGACCAACTTTCATAATCATTAGAATATTTAACTAAATATCCTTCATCATTAGGATCTTCATCTTTTGGAATAGTCCATCCTCGATATTTGTTATAATCTCCTCTTGTCATTGGCTTTGCTTCAATTAATTTAACTCCAACATATTGTTTCATTGTTATTCTCCTTCCACTTTGATACATCTATTTTCAATTTTCTTATAAGCATCTAAATAAAGTTCTTTCTTATCTCCGTTGTACGTACATTCGTAGTACATTCCATCTGGAAGAGATGTTGATGCTAAAGCTTTACTATTTTGCAATGTTTTGCAACTCCAAACAGCATAAACATCAAAATCAACTTTTCCATCCGTTTTATCAAGATGCTCTTCTGTGTATTCTCTAACTGTTTTTTTACATAAATCTAAAAATTCATCTGAACCCATTCGTTTTATCCTCCTAATATAAAAGAGAGCTATTCGCTCTCTTCAACTATTCATTTTTATTTATACTTGGCATTTCATCAGTAAATGTTTCAAGAAATCTAGTCACTTTTTCATTAACCCCTTTAAACATTGGAAGTCCAATTAATGCCCAATTTTTTAGAATGCTTAACAATTCAAAAACAATAAATAATAAAGCAAACACATCACTAATTCCAATTGTGGTGATACCGATTGCTTTAAAGATATCTAGTATTTGTGATGGCAACCACGCAATCAAATCTAAATGAATTAGAAAATCAAGTACAACTAAAAAAAGCAAACATGCAATCATGCTTACTTTTCTAATCATTCCATCAATTCCAATTGTAGAGTTTGTCTTTTTCTCTTTGAATGATCTCATTACACCTAAGAATAAATCAAAAATAATGACAAAAGCAACAAGCGCCAACATTCTATGTGCTTGTAAATAATTAAACAACATTTCCATTTTTTCCATTTTCCTCACCTTCTAAACTTCTAACATAAATTCAATTGACATTAATTCTCTAGGAGTCAACTCAGCTTTATTGATATCTTCTACAGTTACTTTTCTAATATCAATGTTGATATCTTCATCTTGAAGTTTTTCAATTTCTTGTAAAGCTTCTTGCAACTTGTCTTCTGGAATGTCATATTGACGTGTTGCTTCATCAATGATAGCTTTTCCGTCTTTATCCTTATTTGCAGCTTCTTCTAATACTTTCGTACGTGCATCATCATAAGGCTTTAATTCATCATCCAATAATTTAATATTTTTTCCTACACGATATGCTACTACACTAGACATACCAGCCGTATTATTTAACTTTATCAATACATTTCTACTGTTTAAAATATCTTTAATTTTCATATACACTTTTCACTCCTAATTTGTTTTAATATATTTCAGTATCGCATACCCTGTCACATCAGCAAAACCATTTGATTGACCGACCTGTAATATTAAATTTGTTTTAGTCACTTGAACAGAGATACCATCATGATCGTTATCTTTATGTGCACGTGGCATCATATGATTTGTTCCATCATTAAACATTACAAACAAGTCGCAACTCAATATCCTGTGCAAGTTTGATATGTTATGTGCTACGTATTTATCTTTCGTAAATCCACTCACATATACTACCTTGCAATATATTTTCTTACCGTCAATCCAGTACTCCCCTGTCCACTGCTCATCAGTAGAATACTTAAAATATACATCTTTTTGTTTTACATAAACTTTTCCTAGAATATCGTTTTTCAATTTTAAAAAGTTCATTCATTTCAATATTTACTATTTATACATCAACGTAATAAACCGTAGTAGAAACAGAAGCATTATTAATACCTCCAAACCCATATATATTACTTCCTAAATGCATATATTGTAAGAATGTAATATAGTACTCGCCATCAATGATCCATGGAATAGTTGGATATGAGCAATCGATAGAAATAATTTTCGAACTTGTAGATTTCAATCCAGTTTTTAATGTTGCTCCTGAACCACTGTTTCCTGAAATTTGTATAGATTTCAATTCTATACTTTTTCCGTTTGCATTAACTACATCTTTTGCTCGTATTTTGTTTCCCCATAATTCAACATAGTTCATATACATGCTAAATTAATTAGTCTGTTGTTTTGGTATATCTCAATGTAATATATCCATAAAAACCACTCCACCCACTACTAGTTTGAGCATATAAAACACTGTTTCCAATTCGTATCAAACTTATATACTCACTGTTTTCCTTTGAATTAAATGCCCATTTATGATTACCCGCTATCCAAAACGAATGATTAAAATCAATAGCACTAAAATCACCAATATTTTGAATATTATGAGGGATAGTGATTGTTCCTGAATCACCTGAAGTACCTATTTTTTGATATATAGTTTTAGTATAGATTTTCTTACCGTCAATCCAGTACTCCCCTGTCCACTGCTCATCAGTAGAATACTTAAAATATACATCTTTTTTCTTGATATATATTTTCCCTAAAATGCTATTTTTTAATTTTAGAAAATACATATCAACCACCACCAAAACAACGTGTGCGACTAATTAAATTAGGCACACCTTCTTTCGTTGAGGAAATGCAATATCTAATAGTAAATATCGCACCCCCCCCCGAAGATTTTAATAAATTCTTGCATAAGCTATTTCCTCCTTAATCATCATCATAATTTTTAGTCAACCCAAACATATATACTTGTTTGTTATTTATCTTAAATGTATACGCCTTTGCAATAACTTCTAAAGAATTCGAAGCGGATATTTTTAAAGAAGGTCCTGAATTATCAACTTCTATAGCTCCAACAGAATTGGTTGAAGCGTTATAAAAATTCAAAAGTCCTCCGGAAATATTTATGCCTCTTTCTAAAGATGTGTTATTTGTATCTCCATAAGCCTGATATCCAATATCAATCATTCCAGCATACAATTTTGTTCTATATTGCATACTATCTGCCTTATTATACTGAATCGAACTTAAAGATGCGTCAGACGTCAATGACATCTCATTCCAAACTGACATTCCTCCGTCACTTGAAGAGATTTTAGTATCTTCAATTTTCCATCCACCAATGGTTCCACTTGTGGCAGTTAAGATACCTCCGGAAGTTACTGAAAATGTATCATTAATCGATATTGAGCCTGCAGTAATTGCGCCTAGGTTTGCCGATATAGCACTTAGCGAATCTACTTTTAAATTTTCAACAGAAATATAATGAACAACCCATTTTGAACCGTCCCATCTTTTGATTGGATTGCCTGACGCAGTTTGCCACAACTGCCCTGTTACAGGATTAGACGGAGCTGTTGGGGAAACAGTAATAGCATCATTACCATCTTCCCCGTCATTTACTCTAATTAATGTAATAGAGCCTCTAGCTTTTACAGACATAATTTATCCTTCTAATTGGACGGTATAGTTACATCTTGAATCTACGTCTCCGGCTTGAACTGTTAAAGTTGATCCAGAAGCTGTAGAAGTAGTAGCACCATCTTTATACCATTTGATTGTTCCTAAAGCAGTTAATGCTGAACCAGTTACTTCTGCACCTCCTTGGTAAACTCGGGCTGTTAATGTTGTAGCAATATCAGTATTTTTAAAGATTGTCCCATTCGATGATGAAATTACAATTACTAAAGCATCTTTTCCATTAGATCCATTTACTCCTTGTCTTGAAACAGAATAAGATATTGTAGACTTCCCGTCACTGTAAGTTACCACTGTCTTTGTCCATAAATAAGCCCCTTGTCCTACTGTTGGAACTGTAGATGACCATGCACTTGTAGGTGCAGTTGTACCACTTGCACCAACTTGATAAGTGACTTCAGTCGATTTAATTGTAACTGATGTCCCGTTGCTTCCTCTAAATGCAATAGACCAACTAAATGTTTTATTAATTGTAATTTCCCCGATTTTTACAGGAATGATAACACTTCCACTTTTAGTTAAAGCGGATGTTGCTGTAATAGTTAAAGTAGGTACAGGTGTTTTCCCGTCGCTGACAATTGATAAACCTGTAGGACAAGTCACATCCCCAACTTCACAATTTACAACATTTTCTCCTTGTAAAGCTTGAACTTGACAAGTTGCTGTTTGTGTTCCATCAACAGCCGATGTAGTTCCTAAAAAAGTATGATTCTCATTCGTTAATACAACGGTAAAACCATCTGTTAAATCTATCAAATCAATTTGTGCACTTGCTTTAATTGCCATTTTATAATCTCCTTTTATCAATAATCAAAATCACAAGTAAATGTACTTTTAATGTATACATCCCTTGTTGTTATAGTCAAAATAAAGCCATTATCACTAATGCGTTCATCTGTTGATAACAGCTCTTTAAATTCATCTTCATTCATTCTTTTTACTTTCCAAATGATCCTTGCATTTTTACCAAAAATATTATACATATCATTTGAATTTTCAATTCTTTTATCTCCAACGATAATTGACACGGTAAAAGTTGTAGAGATATCGCTGTTTTTAAATGATGTCCCGTTTGAACTGCTGACATGTAATACAATTGCGTCTTTACCATCTCTTAAATTGATACAGGTAACCTCACAAGTTGCTTTTACACTATTATTGATATAGCCGTCAAAATAGTATGTCTTCTTATCTATAAAATCCGATGATTTGACTAGTAATTCCTTTTCTTTTGAAAGTATCTCTCCATCTTGTGCATACCATATAATTTCAAATTTTGAAGTGATATCAACTCCATTGTTCTTAATCAAAGCTGTTAGAATCGTTTGATCATCATCGTTTTTAAATAAGATACCATTGTTAGAAATAATATTTGCATCATAAATTTTATTTTGTGCTATTAGATCCTTCATCTCGTTTAACAATGAAGAATTAACTTGAGATTCAAGTTCCTCAAAATTATCAAATGTCGTTTTACAATTATCTTTATTTACAAAAGAAATTTGTTGCTCAGTAATACGGGCCTTTAAATACAAAGTTGGTTTGTATTCACTGTCTTCAATAACAAATGTATCCCCTATATCAGCATCAATATAGCCATCAACTGTATACGATACCTGAGGTATGCAGTTCTTTTTTAATTGTGCAAGAGCTTGGCCATATAATGTGTTTACATTATCCGTATCATAAGTCCATACTTTGCAAATATAACGACCGTTTATATCAGCCATCAATGTTGAAGGGAATCTGTCTCTTGCTTGAGGAGCTAGAATTTCAATAGTTCCTTTAGGGCTAGAATATTCTAAATTTCCATTTGCGTCAAATTCGCTTTTATCAAGATCCGCTAAAGTCAAATCATTATTGCCTGTTGGTCTAATAGCAGTGTATAACTCAGTAATATCACTTTTTTTCAATATTCCTTTTATATCATTTCCATATTTGATAGTACCTTGTTTTGTTTTATCGGAGCCAATCCCTTGATGATTGTCATCATGTTCTCTATAGACATTCATGACTATTCTTTTAAGTGAATAATCCTTATCCAATTCGGTTACAAATTCAAGCTCAGTATCAAATACATTTGCTAGAGAAAACAGTCTGGCAAGAATAGTATCCGTACCTTCCCATTCGTTTGTTATACGTTTGTCACTGACTTCATTTATTCCTATTTCAAAAGGCTTTTCAAAGTTGAATGCTGTAATATACTGCTCAAACGACATTGCACCAGACGCCTTATACGAACCTGTTTCTTCATTTGTTAATTCAAGAGATAAACCATATGCAGTAACTGTTGTATATATCTCATCTCTATCAACATCGACAATATTTAAATAATATCCTTTATCTTTATATAAAAACGATATTTTGTTTCCTACTGTCAAAAATTGAGCATCCTCATGATCAGTAAATGTTTTGAATGAATAAGTATATGCTGCACCTTTTAAATAAGTGTGTAACTCATCATCCCAATAGTGCATTGCTTTTTCAATTGAATTATCAAGAAAAGCGCATACTTCATCATATGCGCTCAAAACTGCAATTCTAATATATTCCATTTTCTACAACCACGCCTCTCTTATTCTTACTTTTACTGTCGGCTGAGTCTTAGTCCACTCACTCACATGAAATTTTATTTTTGTTTCTCCTGGAGGAATCTTGAAATAATTTGTTCCAAGAATTTCTTCCTCCTGTTTTTGCATTCCGTTAACAAAGAAGTGCGATGTATCACCTTCAATTGTTATGACTGAGCCTTCAGCAAATCTATTAGGAACATCTTTCCATTTTTCAACATGCATTTTTTGAAATCTAAACGTATCAAAACCATAGTAATGCAATCTAGCGTGATTATCATATTCTTTGATACCTATTTGAACCTTTGTGCATTTCATGTCTTTAACTTCAGGAACCGTAAATTTGTAATAACTTCCCCAATAAAAGAAAGTTAGCAAATCTCCTTCTTTTCTTAAATCGCAATGTCCCCAATCACTATACCAAGGATTTTGAGAATGCAAATATGACGTTGTGTAATACCAAGTTCTTAGCACTTTCCAAGGCATTTTTGGGTCTTTTCCATTTGTATCTTGATAAGCAACGAGTTGATAACAGCCTGTATTTCCTGATTTATCTGTTTTAAACCAGTTACACCCTGCTATGAGATTGTTATCTTCCGTTAGAAAAGCGATAGACATTTCTCCAGTTTGTCCCATTGCACCAGCATAAAAAATCAAATGGAAATACGAATACCAATTCTTGCACCCTTTTTCTCCATTTGAATCTAAAGGAAATTCAAAAGTTCTAAGCCCACCACCAGCGGTGTTATATGGTCTGCCTGGATTATTAAGAACGAGATAATCCTTGGTAAAAGTTCCATAATCCCCGTTTGTAGAAATTCTTCTAACACCTAGGGCGCCATTTGAACCGTATTTAGGATGCATTACATCATGCCCTCCTACATCATCAGGAGCACCGATTATATCACTTAAATTTGCTAAAGTTTCATTTTGCTCATAGTCTTCTCCGTCAGCTTCTTCTATTTTTCCAAACTCCATAACACCATGTTCAGATACAATTCCTAAATATCCTGTTTCGGCATTGTTGGTTACTTCATAATCAATAGTAGCTGATTCAGTTCCATTGTTTTGAACGTTGACAACCAATTCATCATCTTCAATAACACCTTCAAACTCTTTTAAAACAGTTGAATATTTGCAAGGATCAGCGCAATAGATTTCAAACTCACCGATAACGCTATTTTTCCCGGGTTCGATGTCTGTATTTCCTTCTTTTGTTCCAATAAAATATTTATCAGGTTCATCGTTGAAAATGATTTTAACTTGTTCTGCACTTAAAATTTGATTCATTCTATTGAATGCTTCTCTAAATTTTCTATCAGTATCACATATCAATTGAAATTTTACTATGATTGTACGAGATGGATATGTCTTATATTGATATTTAGAACCACTAATTCCATCAACAGAGGAACTTTTAATAGAAGCGGACAATAATTCACGTCCGCTCACATTTAATGTTCTATACCCTTCTATTTCGTTTTCAAGATAAACTCCGTTATATGACATTGCTTCAGCTGGCAGAAACGTTTCTACAATATCATCTACATCTATGAATTTATAAGACATCAGTTTTCACCTCTCAATTTTTTTAGAAATTTTTCATCTTTTTTAGCATTTTCCTGATCGTACTTGTAAGTTTCTTTACTTAACGTTTTTCCATCCATTTCATTTGTAATTGTGAAATAGTATTCATTCTTGCTGTTATCTCCGCCGTTAGAATTAATATAGTCGTCATTGTAATCAACGTAATGTTCTACGCTTGCAACTCCCATATCTCCAGCAAAGGAATATTGCATTCCTAAGTTGCTGATATCACCGACATAAGATTGAACTGTATCAAACATTTTTTGTGCTTGATTTCCAATCAAACGAGTATAACCACCGATACCTTTAGCAACACCGGTATCAAGCATTCTACCTACCCATTTACCCCAACGAGAAGGCGAATGGATACCAAAGAATCCTAACACTTTATCTTTGAATGAGCCTAGAGCTTTTTTAGCTGCGTCCCATAATTGACCTGCGGCACTTGAAATTCCTTTTGCGATTCCTTTGATGACATTAACACCAACTTCCAACCAGTTTGTATCTTTAAATGTTGAGATAATCTTTTTAGCAACTTTGGCTACACCTGAAACAACATGAGGTATCGCTGAAATCAATCCTGAAGCTAATTTTAAGATGATTTGAACACCTGCGGTCATAATTTGAGGGAGATTTGTAATGATTGCATTTAAAATCGCTCCTATCAACTCAACTGTAGCATTGATTATTTGTGGTAAATTATTGATTAAACCATCAACTAATGTATTGATGATTTCTACCGCACCATTAAGGATCGTTGGAAGATTTCCACTAATTGTATCGATTAACGTTGTGATAATTTGAATTGCTCCTACGACTATTTGTGGTAGCATTTGAACGATACCAGTTGCAATATTTTGAAGTATTTGAACTCCCATTTGTATCATTGTAGGCAGTTTGGTTTGAATTGCTGTTGTAATATTGGTAATCATGGTTTGAATTCCTACCAATATTAAAGGCATGTTATTTAGGATACCTTGTGTAATTGAAGTAAGCACCTGTAGTCCCATTCCTAATAACTGTGGAACTGCATTTAATATTGCGCCACCTAAAGTACCAACAATTAGCAATGCGCTTTTAACAATTGATTGAGAGTTAGCTGATATTCCTTGAATAATTGAATTTAATATCTGCATACCTGCATTTACAACAAGTGGTAATGTTTTGGCTATTCCGACTGATAAGTGAACTAGTAACTGTGCTCCTGAACTTGCTAACATAGGCATTTGACTAGTAATTCCTTTTACAAAATTACTAATCACTTTAGGCGCCTGTGTAACAACCATGGCAATCATCTGATCAATTTGACTTCCAAACTGATTATTTACAATTCCTAAACCAGCAACAACTAATCCTAAAATAGCTGCAGGTCCTACTGATCTCATAGCAATCGCAAATACTTTAGTTAATCCTGTCGTCATTGTTGACATAGCTTTCATACCGACATCCGTTGATTTTTTTAATCCTTTGCCGATTCCTGAACCCATCTTCATGAATTTGTCAGGAATTCTTGAAGACACTTTATCGAATGCATCCCCTAGTTGTTGAGAGATTAATATTCCATTCATTTTTATTCCCAACAAATTTCCAAGTACCCTCTTTTTAACTGAGCTAGGCATTAATTTGCTCACGCTATCATTAAAAATCATTGATTTTATTTTCATTGTTTCGAGACCATCTGCAAATTGTTGAGCAGATTTACTTAACTTTCCAAACGAATCCGCACCATACAATCCATTTAACGCGCCTTTTAAAACGGTTATTTTTTCTCCTACAGCACCAATAGAAGCCTCGAGTCTAGCGGTTTTATTTGATAATAGGTCAAACCCTCCGCCTAAAGCTTTTATATAATCAACACTTCCAGTCGCTACTGTCAGACCAGCTAAAATAGATCCTGTCTGCATAGCTAATCCCTTAAGGTTATCAAAATTTGCAACAGCCTGTACTAAACCTCCGTTAAACTTTTTAGTACCATCATCTAATAATGTGTAGCTTCCGAAAACTTTATTTATTCCTTTTTTGACACCATCCAACATTTCTTGGATTTTAGGCAATCCTGAATTGCTTAGCATTGTATCAATAGCTGAAATAGTTCCTTCCATTCCACTTTTAATAGCGGTTTGGATGTTAGCGAATGATGTCTTAATTCCGCCACTTGCTTCCAATGCCATTTCAGCAAAGCCACCTGTTCTGGTAGAACACTCAATTAATGCATCATTTAACTGATCAAATGTAATCTGTCCAGATTGTAACGAACTATATAATTCATTAGAAGAACCGCTTGCAATTCCAAGTTGCTTTGCTGTTTCACTTAATGCATAGCCCATTGTTTCTTGTAATGTTCTCCAAGACTGCATATCAACAGTCCCTTTTGAAAGCATCTGTATATACTGTTCCATACCTCTTGATGTATCTGAAACAGAAGCCGAACTTGCCAGAAAAGCATTGTTCAAAGCTAATGTTGTATCAGTAGACTTATCTAAATTACCTGTTAAAACAGTAAGTCTTTGTGACGTTTTGACTACATCATCTAAGGCTGTTGGTAAACCTTGAATTCCTTCTTTCAACTTAACTGTCGATTTATTCGCTTGTTGTGTACTATATCCGAGATTAGTTAATACTTTTGGATATTTTGTTAATGTATCATATCTATCAACTGCACCACTGACTGAGTTTGTCAGCATATTAGCACCTGCAGATAATGCTTTAAAAACACCTATACCACTAGCAATTTTCATAATGGAACTTGTGGCACTTTCACTTGCAGTTTTAATTCCTGCAAGACTGCTATTAGCTGTTTTCATAGTGCTTGTAAAGTTTGAATCAACAGCACTAAGTACGGCCTTTACACTATATGTTTCCAATAATTATCACTTCCCTTCTTGTACTTTTATTGCTTCTTGAATTCTTGAAATAAGAGAGGAAGTATCTTTTTTGTTATCCAACTGATTTTCGATTTTTTTACGATTAAAGAATTGATTAAATGTGCGATAAAAATATCTACCGCTTTTTTTCCTAGACTTAGCTTGTCGAATGGCCCACGCCAACAAGAAAATTTGTTCCTGTTGATCAACAAGCTTATATTTAGCACCTGACATCAAATACTTATATTCATTAATCGTTAAGCGATTGATTTTATCAATATCGTTGATATCTAAATATCTAAAACAGTTCTCTACTATTTTTTCATATGTTATTCTGTCGCTTGAATTTGAGTTGCTTCCATCGCTTCCAATCTTTCTTGTTCTTTTTGATAATTTTCTAACAGTTTCTCCGCTTTCTTCTTTGTAGCATTCGACTTTTTTAGTTCTTCTAGCACATCGTCAAAAAGAGAATCGATATTTGTTTCTTCATCATCGATATAGTTATCAAGTTGATCTTGAGTAATTCTTGGATTTTCAGTCATATTTGCTACAAACAAGCAATCAGATAAAGTAACGGTATTCCCTGTCAATAAATTAGGAATCAATATTTCTAATCCAATTCCAAACTGAATCCCATCTTGTTTGATTGAAGATTTCCCATCTAAATGTCTTACAAACCCAATTCCAAATTTAAAGTTGTATACTTTTTCGTTAATAGTTAATTCCATGATTATTCTCCTTTTTTCAAAATAAAAAGCAGATATTTTTATCCGCTTTATTCACTTTCTTTGGTTACATCTTTATAGACGTAAGATGCAATTTCTTTTTGCTCATCAGTCAATGTTGCATATCCATCTGCACCTTGACCGTTAGCTCCATAAGTGATACTTACTTCAACATTGTCTTCAGCATTAGAAGAAATTCCTAATTCAGTAATATATCCTTGATAATATTTTGATTTATATTTACCACTGTTTGTGCTAGAACCTGGCTCAGCTAAATTTACTTCCCAGCATTCTACAAGTTTGTCATTTAGCATTGCTGATTCTAATTTATCAATCATCTTATCCCCTTTAGGCAATAATGATGTGCTTGTGATTTCAATTTCAGCAGCACCAGGTGTACGAACATTTCCATCTTTCGTTTGTGTAGAATCAGCATCTTTAGATGTTGTTCTTTCATTTTCAGTTACAAAAGCTAAAGCACCTGCGTTTTCTATTTTAGAATCTTCTGCCACTCTAAATAAGTAGACAAGTTTTTTACCTGAAATTGTTTCAGGACTTTCATCAGCAAATAATTGCAAATCAAATTTATTGATCACTTCTTTTTCCTCCTTTACTAGAAGATTTGAACTCCAGCTCTAGTACAACGTGCATAAGTGGTGTTTTGGTTGTCGTATCTTCCAAAATCCTTTGTTCGATATTTCTAATTTCCCACTTATAATTAGTTGTGTATTCTAATCTTCTTGTTATATTTTTAATTTTCAATGCTATGTTTGAAACAGTACCTCTTTTTTTAGGTGAATCATTCCATATATGAATAGTTTGATACACATTGTTAAAGATTGCTGTTTTATTGCCATAATCATCAATTTGTTGACTATCAGCAAGATAAATAAAAGGATATGGTGTTCCTTCTGGTGGCATAAATCCATCAAAAACCATATCCGGATATTCTTTTTTTAATGTTACTAACAAGTAACTGAACAATTCTTGTTGAGGATCCATAACACACCTCATTTCATTAATTTCTTCAAATCTCTTTTGAAGATTTCTTTTTGAATGTTGAAAGATGGCCTTACAAAGGGCTGGGCCGACATGAAACGTGTTCCATATTCAAGGTAAGGTGAATAGTATGTTGTTGGTTCAACCGTTGCTGTTAAATTCAAATCAGTAAATGTACATCGAATACTTCTCTTTGTTGTGCCTGTTGCATACCCCTTAACGAAATTAGCATTTCTTGTCATTAAAGTTTGCAATTCAGCACCATTCTTTTTTACAACTGTTCTGGCATCATCGAGAGTAGCATTTTTTTTGAGTTTAGCTTCCAATTCCTTGATGCCTGTAATCTTAATGCTTCTACCCATTTTGTACCTCGTGAACGATAAATGAATGTTTATTTCTAAGTTTTCTAGAATAATCCACTCGATAAATCTTATTATCAATTCTAATAGAATCGTAGGACTTATCATAATGGTTTTGAATATGAATTGTTTTGCTTCCTTGCTTGATAGAACCATAAACAACTTGCATTGTTTCAGCCCTTGTATCCATGACAGATGCCATTACACAGGTTTCATCTACTGTATCCTCTCCATAATCTCCGGTAGTAGGATCATACTCACCTTGTGTAACTTTTTGGAAATAAACAGGAGTGTCATATCTCATAAAAATTTGACAACCCCTTTTACTTCATTTTTCTTATTTTTCCATGCTTCTATGTCGTTCAAATACCCTTTAAAATCATTATCACTGAATGACATGGTTTCTCCTTCAACTGAATGATTTGTGACTCCTTCAGAACCAATCCTGTTGTATCTAACAATTGAAACTTCAGTAACGATATATTCTAATTCGGTTGGTACTTCTTCAACATCCAATAGTGTTTTTAAACGATTAGTAGTAAGACGAATAATCACATCTAATGTCTTATTAGGTTTCTCTTCTGGAAACCCTAATAATGCAGTTACATCATCAATGATTGCCATGATTATTCACTTTTAGCTTTTTTAGTTGTTTTCTTAGGTGTGTCTTTTTCATCTTCTACTTTGTCATTTCCTACAACGTTTTGTTTTTCATCTTCAATATAAGCAATAAGTGGTGTTTCTAATTTGTTTTTTGATGTTGCTAACTCAACAATACGTTTCCTAGATGGTTCAAAACCATCTCTAGGGTACACATCACCAGCATTATAAATATGATCACCATCTGTTAAATCGACGAATCTTTTAATTGCGACATACATTAAGCAGCTTCTCCTGGAGTGATAGTTCCTTTGAATACACCATCAACATATTCAACAAAGAATTTAACACCACACATTAATAATGTTTCAATTGTTGCATTATCTGTTTTTGAAGTATGAACCATACCCACTAAACCTGTTGTATCACTTGTTAAGCCAAATGTATCAGCAACATCCCCATTGTTTGTTGGAATATAAGCACCCGCAATGTTTTCTTTGGCAGTACCATATACTGTACCTTTTTCTAATTCAGGTGAAACGATGACATCACCTAAACCTAAGAAATTCTTTAAGTATGTGAATCCATAAGCAGTTTGTAAAGTGATTTCTTTTGAACCTAAATATTCAGCAATATCATCTGTAGATACAAAATAAATAGGTGTAACTGTTTCATCTTTATAATGTTTAACTAATTCTCCCCACACTGCAGATAAGGCAGATTGTAAAGTTTTACCAGTAGCAGTACCAGTACCTTCTTTTAATGTAGAATAGAAAGTCTTTTTGATTTGTCCTTGAATGACACCGACCATTTTTTCATCAGTTTGGTTAATTGCAATATTTCTACCTGAACGTTGGATTGCTTCTGCAGTAGTTGATTTACGATATTTTTCTAATGTTAAATCAATATCTTTAACTTTCTTTCTAGTTACTTTAGTTAAACCGATTGTTTCACCTTCTCCAACTTGAGGAGCAACTGTACCAACCTCCATTTTATAGATTTTGATTGTTGTTCCTGAAGACATTGGTGTTAATTCAGTAACCCCTAATAAATCTTGTAATTCATTAATATTTGAGCTAATTCTAGAAGTATAATCAATCGAAATACCTGGTTCTAAATCAGTTGTAACTGTTGTACCTGTTGGTGCAGCAAATAATTGCAAATTAAATTGTTTTCTCATATATTTTTCTCCTTTTTATCTAAATAATTCAGGATGTTCAGCCATTGCTTTTTGACGTTCAGATCTATTTTTGATTTTTAAGATATCTTCTTTTGTCAATTCTTTTGAACCATCCTTTAAGCGAGGAGTTTTTCCTCTTAAAGCTTCAGCCACAGCTTTTTGAACAGCATCATTGAAGTTTTTAACAAAATTTTCTACATTTGTTTTTGTTGTTTCAGCGTCTTCAGCTACTAAATTCCCTAATAATTCATCATTAACAACGATTTTTGAATCATTTAAGATTCCTCTAGCAACTTTTGTCATTGCTCCAATAGCTTTTTCTTTTTCATAACCGGCAATTTTCTTTTGAAGTTCTTCCATTTCATGCTTTCTTTTTTCTTCTTCGGTCATGTTTTTTAATCGTTCAGCTTCTGCAGCTTTTGCACTTTTTTCTTTTTGCCTTTTTTCCCATTCAGCAAATTTTCGGTTGATGATGTTGTTTACATCTTCATCAGTATATTTTTTATCTTCTTTTTCATCATCACCTGATTTATCTTCAGGATCGTCAGTTCCACCTGAACCACCTTCTCCGCCATCATCAGCGAATAACTGTAAATTGAAGTTTCTTTTATGGGATAATTTTAATAATTCTTCTAATTCTTTTTTCATTTTTTTATCTCCTATCCGTATCTTTTAGAGAGTTACACGCCTGCTCTTCTCCGTAGCTTAAAGTTTCCACGCCTGACTCATCCATATCTTTTAAAGTCATAAATGCTTGGACAAAATAAAAAGCGCCACATGCGCTAATTATTGATTTCTAATTGTACATAATCAGGGTAAGTATGACTTACCTCTCTACATCCAATTACAAAGCCATTAACTAATGTAATTGACTTACATGTTGGATGATATACACCTATATATCCCTCTCCTTTTTCTAGAGAGGTTTTTATTTTATCTTTGGTTAATTCTTCCAAGCTATAGCAAAGTGTCTGTAATAGCGTAGAAATTGCAGAACAGACAATATCATCACCACATGTGTTGTAATTGGCATGGCCAATGCATTTAATTGCTATATGTTCTTTAGAAATTCCAACTGTAATCTTGATCATATAAGTTCCTCTTTAAGAAAATAAAAAGCAATCATCCTTGATTGCCATATTTTTTCTTATTTCTTTCCAATGATTTTGTTTTGCTTTTAGGTGGCGGTACATAACAGTCATATTTCTCATGACGGATACGTCCACAAATCATACGCATATACTGAATTTTCTTAACAATAACATGCCTTTTCTTATCAAAATATTGAATAGTGCGATATTCAAACTCTTGATGATGATGTGGTCTTAAACCTTCAGCCATAGAAAACCTCCTTTCTCAAAAATTGAGTACAAAAAAAGCAAGTCGTTTAAACTTGCTCGTTAAATATATTCAGTTTCTTTAAATATCTTTTGAAGTTTAGGTGCTTGTATTGCTAACCAATCAACCATTTCTTCATTGTGCCACTCACAATTTTCATGAAGTCCCGATTCACATAAAAAAGCATGGATTAACTCGTGCCTTATTACTTTCTCTCTATATTTAGCTACATCTTCAATTTCAATTTCTTCATATTGGAAATCTGTAATAACTATCTTTTTTGAAGTGTAATCAGTATATCCAAAATTGTTTTTTAATAATGGATCATTATCACAATTACTCTCAATAATTCTATATTCAGTTCCCAAAATTGAAACTTCTTTTAAAATTTTCATAAATACTCCTTAATTTAGTCAAAATAAAAACCGACTACTTGTCGGCTTATCATATAACTAGCACCATGCAACTGTACCATTTTTTTTCCCAACAGGAATTCCCCATAATGCATGTCCGCGATAATATCCTTGTACATCATCTTTAGAATCACTAATTATTTCTCTTTTATCATCTTCATAAAGAGCTACACGACCTGGAGCATCTTTATTACCATCGGGATAATATACATATACGTACCTACCATTTTCGCAACTTTCTAATTCAAATGTCAACATGAATATCACCTCTTTTTACTTAAGTTTATTGTAGCTCTTCAATTTTAAATATTCAAGTAATTCCCTTTGATAATTATATGTTTTTTGAACTTCTTCATGGACTGGCTCATACGATATTTCTAAACTGTCTTTCATAATATTTTCTTCAGCTAGTTCATGATACAACATAGTCATATCGTGCTTTTGAATATTCTTTCCTTCTCTTAATCTTAACCAAGAATGTGCCATATAATAATCAGCATCAAATCTATGAATAGTTCCATTTTTAAACTTATGATTTCGAATAAATACATGATCATATATTCTTGATATTTCATCGATTGTAAAGTTTGAATTTTTAGCAATAGCTTTTACTTCGTTTTCTTTTTTTCGATTGCGAATTTGTTCATACAACTGTTTAGCAATTTTATCCCTTTGTTTGTTTAATGGATCACTTTCATCGGTCCACGCACCATTTAAAGCACCAGTTAGATGATTTGCCTTCTTATATTCATCAAATCTCAAACTGTGTTTTCCGTTTGCAAGTCCATCAAGCCATTCATTATAGATTTTTCTATCCATATGAGGGCCTGTTGAACAATGACAATTTGGATGCATTGGCGGAGCGTTATCTCCAATGTTCATCCGCTTTATTGGAAAAATCTTACCATCTAACGCTCTGCAAGTATCACACGCATCACCGATTCCACATGTTATATATTCATATTCATCAAATCCATTGGCTTCATATGATTTTTGCTGTGCGGCAATTTGAACTCTAGCAAGTTCAGTCCTCATTAATCGTTGTGCATCACTGATTTTAACATTGAAACGTTTTCTTAATAATCTGGCTAATTCATTAGGATTTTTTCCTTGGATAAGTCCTGTTGCTAGCAAACTTTCAAGATCATACTTTAGCAAATCTTGATGCATCCAAATCCTATCGCTGAATGTTGCATTGTGAAATGATGCGTTGACAATTGAATGTACTGTATCAGCATTATCTAAAATTGTTGGTCCTAAAATACCAGCTTGTCTTTGTATTTCATCAAGTGTTCTATTTTCAAGAAGTTCATCCATGTATTTTTCCAATTCATCATGGCCACTCACTAAAGCTAAACCAATATTCGCCTTTAACAATTCAAGTCTATTAACTTTCATTGTCAAATTGTAAAGTTTCATTTCTTTATTTGCCTGTTTTGAAAAATTCTTTTCTTCAACATACTTTTTAGCTTTTCTTGAATAAACTTCCATATCCAAATTAGAAGCTCTTTTTTTAGCTTCAGCCATTGTGATACCCGTATCCTTTGCATATTTAGCGTAGAAGTTATTGATTTCAGATTGTACTTCATCCATCATTCTTTGATAGATTTCTTTAATCTTCTTATCATACTCTTTTTCATCTTTGATATTCTTCAAGCGTTGTTTTTCTTCTCTTAAACGCCAATATTCAGCGCTGTTCATCTATTATTTGAACATCCTTTTATCAACAATAGATTCTTTAGAAGTTTCATCTTCCTGCTTGATTTTTTCTTTTTCTTCCTGAACATCTTCAACGATTGAAAGAGAAGATAATTGAGTATCTTTAGAAACAACTCCTTCTAAGTTTTGAACAATTTGAGTTTCTTCAAGTACGTTTGCTGGATAATTTTGACTGAATTTATAAGTAATATCAACCCATTTGTCTTCATGAACTGTGTTGATTGGATTGCTGAAAATGAGCTTATATCTTCTATCTAAAGCACCTGTAAACTTTCTTTCTTTTGTTTTGGCCAAGTTTGACATAGAAAGCAACTTATACTTAAGGGCAATTCCTGAACTTGTACCAAAGTTTTCATCGTTGATATTAGGTGTCATAGACATTTGAAAAATCAATCTTTCTAGACGGTTAATAAGGTTTTCTTGTGAACCATCTGCATTAGGCTTTTCAAGAAATCCTACATCAATATTTTTCGCTTCTTCATCAAAGTTGATGATCCTGTTATTTCTAATATGAACGATTCCATCTTTATCAACTTTAGCCCCAATAATTTTCAGATAAGCATCTGCAAAGTAATCAACGTCATTTGCTTTTTCACTTATTGCTTTGTTGTAAGCATTGATCATTGACCATGTACTTTCAAAAGCACTCATGCGTTCGGCGTTTTCTACATATTCAGTAACTGGAACACCATCAAATCCATGAAGTGAACCTTCATCAACGAAGTGCATACCACTTTTATTACTGAATTCATAAACGTAAGAATCATCACTTAAATAACCATGCATAATACTATTTGAATCATAGTAATATGTAACGAAAAACCTTGGCTCTGGAACGATTGAATCATCATATATAATAAATCCTTTAGTTGGTTCAATGTACCTAATACCCACCTTTGCGTCTTCATTGATAAAATACATTTCATAACATTTGCCATAGATACTGCAGTTTTTTGAAATCTCTGCATTGTTATCATCTTGATGATTTCTCTTATCCAATTCATTGATGTAAGTAGCAACCTCTTCATCTGTTGATGATACCTTGATTGGAATACCAATAAAAAAACCGTTAAACGTATCTACTATGTATTTAGCAAAGTTTACGATTATACGGTTATCCGGTTTGTATTGTGGTTTATCCTGGTACATCATAATTGGATAGAACCCTTCATATCCATCTTTTAACTTTTTATATCTTGAACCATTTAATCGCTTGTGCTTAGCAATGTATTTATTCAAATGTTTGATATCCATTGTTTCATCATCGGAAATGGTAAAAATTTCATCTTTTGCAATTACCTCTAATGTCTTCATTAAATACCTCCTTCCAAATCGGTGTTAAGTCCTGAACCTTTTAAAATTGTATAAATAAAATATCTGATAGCATCCATTGCATGGTCATTTTGCTTAATTGGAGCATCTTCTCCTCGAGCACTTGCTTTAGGATCCCATGCATAGACTGAAAATTCCTTAATTGTATTTCTACATTTGCTAAAAAACTTAATTTTGCATTGATTGAGCATTGTACTGACCAGTCTAATACCATTTGATACATCATTCTTAGCTTTTTTAACCCTAAATCCTCTTTTCTTTAGTTCAGCAATAAATGATGCTGCAGATGGATCTACGACAATTTGGAATATTTCTCTTTCGTTAAGAAATTTAACCAAATCATCCGCATATTCACTATCAGTTTTTTGAATCTTCCTGTCACGCCCTGAATAGTAATATTCATCAACACAATACCAAATACCATCAGTTCCTTTGTTCCAAAGCAAAAAGACCATGGCATTTTGAGTACCATAGTCACAACTGACATATCTATAACTTTTACTGTCAATCAAGCAATTACAATCATCAACAATATGCTTATCTTGGTTAAACATATCGTAAATGATACCTTCAGCTACAGTCCAAAGACCTTTAATATATCTATCATAGAAAACACCGCTCCATTGACTTTTATACCTTTGTTTGATTCTCTTACTTAAAGAAAGGTTATCATCCATTGTAAAATGCAAATAAATGATGTTCTTCTCTTTTGTTTTATCAATCCAATTAGTTTTGAACCAATGGAAAGGACCATCAGGGTTACAGTTGAACCACCATTTTGAACCTTCAACAGAACAACGTGCAGTTGCTTGATTAACAAACGATTCAGGCATCAGCGCCACTTCATCAAAAAAACAACCTGCGAGTGTGATACCTTGAATTAGGTCTTGAGAGCTTTCATCCTTACCACCAAATACATAAAAATAATTAGTTACACCATTCTTACTGATTTCAACCATGTTATCGGCTCTATGATCCTTTAATTTGTAACCTCTTGACCAGAGCATCAGCTTTAAAATATTCAAAACGTTACGTCTAAATGAACCAATCGTCTTACCACACATCCCAAAGTTGCATTCAACAAAGGTAGACATAGCCCAAATTACATAAGAAAGAGACATTGATACAGTCTTTCCTGATCTAATTGAACCATCGGCGATAATTCCATCTTTATCTTTAACTAGTGAATTCTCAGTCCACCAATTTAAAACCTTTCGTTGTTTCTTACTAAAGGGTTTGAATTTGAAAACTGTTCTAATCTTCTTCATCTTCCCAATCCTCTTTTGCACTAGCGTTTAATGCTTCCAAGAAACCATCATCCTCAATTTCTTCTTTCTCATCATCAATAGCAATCTTTCTTGTTTGTGCCTTAATTAAATCAATCTTAGCTCTTTGTTCTTCGGTTGCTAAATTCATATGTTTAGATAACCAGTCCAAAGCTTTCATTCTGTCTGATAACTTGATACTAGCACCATCCTTACCTTTTTTAACTTCACTAAGAATAGTTCCGTCAACATACACTGATTCTTTAAATCTAACAGTATTGATGGTTTGCTTTAGTATTTCATCTTCACCTGTTTTTGGGTTTTTAGCAATTACCGGTCCAAAAGCTCCCATAACAGGAATTTCTTCTCTACCGTACTCCAAGTAATCATTGATATCAGCAAAGGCGATATCGATATATTTTTGAACTATGTCATGCGGATCAAGAAGAGCATCTTCATATAATTCTTTTTTTAGCCGATTTATTTCTTCTATTACAGCTGGTTGTTTAGACCAGCGAGAAGCCATTACACAAGCACTGTTGTACGGAGTGTTTGGCTTTACTTTTTGATATGCTTTTACCTTATTGTGATACTTTAAATAATAAATACAAAAGAGCTGATGTTCTTCATCCAGCTCACTTGTTTCTACTATTTCTTCAGCTATTTTTTTGCATTCTTTTTTGGTGTGCACACTTTTATTTTGGGGTGCACCCTTTTTCTTCTTTTTTGACCATTCATAGCGACGGCTCCATGACTTGACAGTATTGATTGTCGTACCATATTTTTTAGCAATTTCTTTTTGCTTCATGCCGTTTTTATAGTCTTCAAATGCTAACTCGTGTTTTTCCAAATCATGTCACCACCTCCATTTTTTTATTTATAGAAATAGCAGTTAAAACTGCATCGTTGTTTTTTACAAAAGAAAAAAGCTCCCATAAGGAACTTTTTTCAAGGGGTTTAACCTATATGTCTGAACTGTGATTTTAAATTAAATGGGATTGTTTCATTTCTTTAAAAACCACAATAGCATAATAGCATGGAAATAAGGGTTCAATCTAGGTCCACTTTGGGTCCAATTAGGGCTCACTTTGGGTTCAGTTTGGGTCCAAAACGGGTCCACTTTTAATAAAAAATTATCATTTATGATAAAAACAGTAAAAAATAAACATAATTAAAGAGCAAAATCGTTTTTTTTACTAATAAATATGCAATTAAATGATGACCCGTTTCGACATTATGCGATAAAATAAAAAAGCACATACAAAATGTGCAATACATCGCTACGGAGGTACTAGTAATAATATGAAAATTGCATCAAGCAAATTACTAGCTTTTGATGTAAAGAAAGGTATTATTAAATGGAATATCTTGTGATGCTCTTTTTAATCTTAGTAGCAACTAAAATGTTACTTGATTAATATCAATTTTACAAAAAAAGCTAGTATCTAAGTAGTGAAAAAGGAAGAACTGCCATTCTTCCTTTTTCTTTTGTGCTCTTTTTATTTTTCAACTTTACAAAAATGCTGTAGCCGGGATTGGTTAAAATCAAATCATATGTATACACTATGTTGTTTCTTAATTATAATATTTTTTATATTTTTATAGTTCTCCCTTGACTACATAAATAATATAACACAAACAAAGAAAAAATGGATAGTTTTTTATCGAAAAAAATCGACATTTAGCAAGTTATATAGTCGTATAGCGAGTTATAGCGACACATATAGAGATTTATAGAAAATAAAAAGAATGAAATTTTTATTCATTCTTGATGCTTTCATAAAAAATATCATTCAATTTTTCGAGTGATGGGTGGTGTTCCATGTCAAGATATTTAGATAATTCTAAACATGCTTTTGGAAACTCTCTTTTATAAGTTGACTTGCTGATACAAAACGATTCTTCTAATGTGTCAATCATTTCATTGTACCCTCTTGAACATACATACGTTCTAATGATGTTTCTATGTCCTGCGTTTAGCAAATATACTAACGGCATAAATTTATCAAGTTCTTTGTTAAAGAGCTCTAGGCGCTTTGTTAGAAGTTCTCTGCGCAACATATTAGAAGTGATTTGTTCTCCTTTTGGTTTTGAAAAGCCTCCAGGAGCTTCATCGCTGTATTTAATTGATTGAGGGCTTGGAATGTCCTCAATTTCAAATGTTAAAGAGAACTTTTCAATATTTATTAAGCGTAATTCTCTAAGATATTTTTTAACTTCATCAATGATCTTCTTTTCTTCATCTGTATATTTCATTCCTTGCCCTCCAAAATAATTAATTATTAATTTTTATGATCTTGATAAATTGCATAAGCAATTATCCCTGCCAATTCAGCAAGGATAGTTGCTGCAACTCCACACCAAAATGGGTTAATGTACATTATTTATCACCACCTTCTTTTATTTCAAACCCGGTTAAATCTGGGCAATATTTAATCATTTGTTCTCTCCTCTTTCTTTTTGATGTGGTGTCTTTCTTCATACCATTCAATATCTTCTTCAACACGTTTTAATAAATTCTTTTCTCTTACTAGATCCTTTTCACTTGCTCCTGGTCTAGTGATATAGTATTGCAAAGCATGTTTTACTGTTTGCATTCTTCTATACTGATTACCCATTTTTATCTCCTATATTTGGAATAGTAATTGGATAAAATCTTCCTTCTTGAAAAAATGTATTAGATAAATCCTTGGATTTTATGCATTCAAGAAATATCCATTCATTAGATTCTATTTCTTTAATTCTTACAATTTCTTCATAAGGAGCATCATATATCCACATTTCTTCTTTTAAATCTTCAAACTTAAGAGGTTGAGGATGCTTGACCTCATTCATTGCATCCTCATAACCTTTATCATATTGTCCTCTATCATAAATTAGAGCTTTTAGAAGTTCTTCTTTATCAACGTTTATACCGACTTTTTGTATAGCTTTAAATATTGAATTTTCAAAATCCTCATTCATCTTTTGAAACACTTCTTTCATTACTATTTCTATTGGTGGCTTATACATTCTTCATACCTCCAAATCAATTCATCAATGGTTTCATCATCTTCGGCATCTTGAAAGTAGCCTCTCATCCTCATGCCAACAAGCATACCAATTTCATCAAAACAATCATCACCACAACCATCATCAGAGAATTCTTTTAATAGATCCAATTCAAATTTAGTCATTTTTCATCAACTCCTCTTTAATTTGTTCTTTGGTTTTTGGCACTTTATTTTTAGCCCAAGCGTATTGTTGTTTTAAGTGCATACACGTTATTTCATTTTCGTATGATAATCTCTTACACGCTTCATCAAGCGCTTTTTCTAACTTTTCAATCTCTTGCTTATCTTCTAAAAGATAGCCACAAGTAGTATCGATATCTTCATGCCTGATGTGTTTGATTGCATTATCATTAGACATTGTTTTCATATGTTGGAACATAGATATTAGTTGTCCTCTTGTTTTAGTAATTTTCAACCCTCCAATCTAGTGCTTGACTGCAACGAGGACAATAATTACCATGTATAGGAACGACTTTCTTACAATTAGGACAGTTACAAAATGAAACGTATTCTCCATTATAGAGAAGCTTTTGAGGTGTTGCTCTTTCTACTAATTCTTTAAAATCTTCCATAGAATTAACCATTTCATCATGTGATGGTTTATAATTATCTTCTCTTTCTTCACCGCACATTAAATGTAAAATTGTTTCAATTACATTAAACGCTTCTTCATATTTATTCATCTAACCACCCCAATTCTTTAACTTGTTGGTTGATTGCTTTTAAAAGTTCCATATCAATTGCAGGTGGTGCATCATAACCGTACTCATAATCTTCAGAATACTCATCACAATATACAGATGTTATTTTTTCTTCTTTATCAAACAAAACAACAAATGTACATAAGTAGTCTCCTTCGTCCACAATCGGCTTTTTGTAAACAAGCCTATCTAATCCAAAATAATCAAATTTATCTTTTTTAAATCCCATTGATTCAAACATTTTTTGTGCTGTCATTACAAAGCACCTCCTAAATCCAAACGAAGCCTAAAGCCTAAAACAACGTAACTCTCTTTGCAATATTCTTCATCATTTAAAATATAAACAATTTCTACATTTATAGATTTTCCTGTGAACTTACCATTCTCAAATTCTCTTAAAGTTATGATATCTCCAACCTCAAAATTCCGATCGTTTTTACGAACTTCAAATGTTTTAAGGCCACTAATAACATCTTTAAAATATTGAGGTTTGATTTTTAATTCATGTGTTTTCATAATTCCTTAACCTTTCTTAACGATATCTTTCAAATCATTTTTAAAATAACATTCCTTGCAAACTGCATATCCGAAACCGTATTTATCCAAAATAATTCTTGATGTATAAGAAGCTCCATATGTGATTTCTTTCCCACATTCGCAACAAGCAATTTTCTTGTTCATATCATCCTCGTAATATGTAGCTCCATCAGGCAATGCATAATCTTCATATTGGCCGGTTTCCAAATCATATTTTCTAGCAAAAGCATGATCCATTGCAGTTTTTAATAAATCAAAATACTTTAAAGCATCATCTTGTGTCATATCTTTGTAATTTGCATCGAGGACAACAACACCACGCTCTTTACAAAGTTTTGACCATTCTTCACCTGTCATTTGTATCACGTCCTGCCACTGGCTTATTACACATGAAATTTTCAAAATCCCTGTTACAATCAGAACAGATTTCTGCTTTCTTTGTTACAAGTCCTATGCCATCATTATTTTTTAATCCATACGCTTGATATGAAATTTTATAATTAGTGACTTCTTTGGTTTTAAAAACTCTTTTACATCTATCACATTGAACAATTCCTCTATCTATTTTCATCAGTTTGCTTCCTTTCTTCTTTTCTTTACGATCAACGTGAGTCTTTCATTTCTTTCTTTGATTCTTAAATTTTGCATTCTCAAACGATAATTTTCATTCTCGAGATATGCAATTTTTTTCTTGAGGGGCAAATAATTATCTTCACCCCATTCAAGAAGTAATTTTCTTAATTCATCACACTTTGACATCTCTTAATTTCTTATTCAACTTTCTAAGAAGTTTGTAAGGGAATGGATTTGCCTCAAGGTATTCAAAGTAAGTTACTGTTGTTGAGAATCCTTTTATTCCATCAAAATCACCATGCGAATAAGGCGTAGCGATAATTTTATTCAAAGCAGCTTCAATATCACCATCAACAATTCTTTTATCGGCACTACCCATGCACATTGCATTTCCTGTCAACATATTTGGCATTGCATATTCATACAATTCGGTATCTCTGCCTTTGTATTTCTTATAGCAATAACATTGGATGCCTTTTACGGTTTTGTTGTCATATCGAACGATGTAAATTGCATTGGGAAAATTGATTTTGTATGAGCGATTATTATAGGTGACATATTGCATATGCTCAGGTTGCTTTATAACGGTATAATCAATACCAGCACCTATCGTGTTTTCAGAAAACAATTTTATGTTTGCTTTCTCATGCTGATCTTTGATAAAAAACTCATTAAAAAGTTTTACCAGTTCTTCTTTTGAAAGCATTTTGAATGTAATCTTCTCGTTTTGTTTGATACATAATTCAGCATCATCTTTTTTGTTGTTTAAACGAATGATTGCTTCTCTCATTACATGATCACCTCGCTTTTTGTCTTTAATGTGTTTGAAAGAGCTGAAATCAAAGCATTTGAAGTAAATTTATAATCACAATCATCTACTTTTCTTTCGACTATTATTTGCAACAATTCCGTATTGTGTCTTTCTTTTTTTGAAACATTGGCCATGATTTCTAGAGCTTCATTTGCCACTCCAAAATTCAAATCAGGATATTCCCATCCTTCAATTTCAATGTTTCTTACGTTTCCTTTAACAAATTGACCATTTATAAATCGATATCCAAAACCATATAGCATTGCTCTTATTTGATAGCTCTTTTTATAAAGCTTTCTGAATTTCCTAGCTTTTCTCTTGTTTTTAAATTTGATATATAGGAACTGCATTTCAGTGGTACCTAGATTGTAATAATCAACCTTAGGTTCGGATAATGTTTCATCCGAGTACTCACACCACTCTTTGGCTTCTGCATATATTTCTCTAAAGACACCTTTTAATTGTGGAATAATAAAACTTACATTTACAAACACTTCATTCTGTTCATCGTATAATCCTTCAATCAATGTTTCAAAACCATCAACTGCAAATTCGTTTCTGTCAAAAAAAGGACTTAATATAACTTCTTCAAATTCATAATCGATAACATCTGGAAAAACATGTTCATCTAATAAGTCGATTTCTTGAAAGTTTTGTATCAGATCATTAGACTCATCTTCTTCAAATGCAATCGTTAAATCATCAATAGCTTTTGGTGATGTATAGCTTAAAGCGTTGATGAAAAACTTTTCATAGGTGTTAGGTTCTAATTTATCTGGAACATGATCAGTCGTAAAAAACTGTCTCAAATCTGTTGACAAGTTGAACACCTTCTTTCAACTGATACATGATTAAAGCGTTGCAATGTTCCAATATCGATACGGCCATTTTTGCATTGGTTACTAGAAATTGAACATTTCCTTTGGCAGCCTGTTCTTGACAAGAAACGTCAAGTGGGTGCTTATCTAAATCAAATTTGTAACATTGACTTCTCAAATTACTTTGTTGAATACCATTCTTTTTTGTTGTGATATAGATATTTCCTTCGTATTCACTATTTGCTGAGTCGATATAAATTACATCATCTAGCTTCTTAAATACTTTTTCTAAAATCATTCTTGTAGCATCATTATCGACACATCCTATGATTACAGGAACATATCCCTTATCATCTTGGATAAGTGAAAATAAACTTTCATATGTGCAAAATTTATCATCAAACTCACATTCGATTGGATAAAGAGAGTTGATTTTTCTCGATAATACCAAAGCCTTATTATCACCTACATCTTGAGCTTGATATCCTTGACGTTCGATATTTTTAGATTCGACTGTATCACCATCTACTAGTATCATTTTATGTGATGTTCCTAAAAGAAGTTTTGGGAGGTCTCTTGCTAGAAGAGAACCAGTCCCACCAACTCCAATTACATAGAATTTATATCTTGTATAATTATTGGCCATGTCAACCACCTAGCCTTTTCTATGTTGTTTTCCAGTTACAACAAGAACGTTGTCATCTTCGATATAACTGTATTCCATTGTTCCTGCAAACTCATAATGACGGTGTTGTAACATGATGTCCGTGATTTCCTTTTCTGTATAATCTTGGCCATCTACAAACCCATAAGAAGAAATATCAATCAATCTTCCTTCAGAGTAGACTCCAAATGGATACTTGTAAGTTTTTTCAGTACTTGCTTTTTTCTTAGGTACTTTTTTACTTGCGGGTTTTTCTTCTTTTTTAGATTCTTCTACAACTGGAGCAGGTTGTTGATCAGCTTCTTTTGGTGCCTCTTCAACCTTTTCCACTTCTTCAACAACTGCATCTTTTGTATCTTTTTTAGCTGATTCTTCAGCTTTTTTCTTTGCTTCTTGTTCTTCTCTAACTAAATCAAACAATCCCATAATTTTCCCTCCTATTTCGGTCTTTTTTCACCGATTTCTTCTAGACATATTTTTAAACATTCATTTTCAGCAAATTCGCGAATGATAACCAGTTCACATACCTGGATATCGTCGTAATATGCTACGTTATTGAGTGCATCCAAAACTACTTTTATGATGTTATCGATATCCGGTTTAACGGTACATAGAAACGTTTTATCTAATAGCCAACCTCTTAATTTTTTAGTGGTCGACTTAGGAATTTCTCTGTATGCAAATATCTTCACCCTCAATGCCTTATCGCTTTGATAACTTGTAGTTTTTCGATAGCACATTGCTATTTTTTGTTCGTAATCCCTTGTTTTTTTAGGTGTGTACGCTCTTACGAATTTTCCTTGCGTAGTAAATCTCGGTCTGCCTTTTCCAACGATTGCTCCTGGAACGGTAAACCAAAACTTCTTGTAGTTCGCTTGTATTCCAAGATTAAGCTCGCATTGGGTCGAAATCATCTTCTAATTCCTCTGGAACAACAGCATCTTCAAGAAGTGCATCTAATTGCTCTTCCTCTTGATAATCATCTTCTACTGTCTCATCTTCAATTTCTTCAACATCTTCATTTTCGAATTCATCATAGTTTGTAGGTTGTTGTACAAGTTCCATTGTTTGTTGATCAACAGCACTTTTCTTAGGGTCATCTTTGATGTTGAAATAAACAGTCAATGTAATGGTTGTTTGTCCACCATTTAATTCGGTTTGATCACATGCTGCCAAATAATATGGGTTCCAATCACCAGCTAATGTAATAAATTCATTGTCACGTTCTGCATCCAACATATAGATATCAGGAAATCCTATCTTGTCCAAAATCTTGTTATCTTCTTCAGAAATCCATCTTTGTGTCACTTCAACGATTTTTGGAATCTTGTAAGGATCACCTTTATCAACAGAAAAAACCTTTTTCGACATGTAACCCGCATGCTTGAAGAAATTTCTAACTGCAATCAAATATGATTCTTGACAGCTGAAATGTTCAGCTTTCGCCAATTTCATATCTCCGTTAGGTAATTGTGATAGTTCATAAGGGATTTTTCCAAACTCTCTTAATTCATCATCTAAAAGCAAATTACTTTGAAAGTCATAAACTGCAGCATAGTTGTTACAAACTAAATACAACTTCTCATCATCGCCATAAAATACTGGTGTGTAAGTCTTGTTTTTTCCGATGATTTCTTTCGCAATTGAAAGAAATTTGTAGAAAAACGGTTCTTCATCCTTTTTTATTAGCATTTTCATCTCTCCTTTTTTGTTTGATTTATTGCTTTTGCGGTCAAATATTCATTCTAACGAATGTTTTTAGATAATTGGTAAAGTTAATCATCTTATCAGTAAACACTCGCTAGAAACGAAAATTTTAAGTTTTTTATTTTAGACTAGAATTGAATGTCATCTTCCATGATGTTGAAAGGTGGATTTTCATTCATAAAACTGTCTTGTTGTTGATTTTGCGTTGGTTGTTGGTACTGATTTGGATTGTATGTCGATTGTGAATGATATTGTTGTTCTTCATATTTGTCTCTAGGCTTTGTTTCTAAAAACTGAACTGAATCACATACAACTTCAGTAACATATACACGTTGACCTTGAGCGTTGTCATAAGATCTTGAGCGAAGTCTTCCTTCAACTCCAACCAATGAACCTTTGGAACAGTACTTGTCGACGTTTTCAGCGACCTTATTCCAAACAACACATGAAATATAATCAGCCTGTTGTTCTTCATCATTTCTCTTTGGTCGGTTCATTGCTAAAGTAAAGCTTGTAACTGCTGAACCGTTTTGAGTTCTTCTAAGTTCAGGATCACGTGTCATCCTACCAACCATAACTACTCTGTTTATCATATTTTTTACCTCTATTTTGATTTTGAAGTTTTTGCTCTAATCTTGCCTTTGCTTCTCCCCTGTATGTAAGAACTCCAGCATTGCGTTTTCTAACATGTTCTTCATGTAAGATCTTGATTGATTCTTTATCGTAATTGCATTCCTGAAACTTTTTGGAATATTCTTTAGCATCTTGTGAGTTTAAAAATCTAAATGGAAAGTTTCCATAAGTTTCATCTTCAAACTGAATAATTACTGTGTTGGGCGGAATCTTTTCAATTGTGTAATCAGGAACTTCAATGTTAGAAATAATTTCAGGAATATTAGCTGGATAACTTGATTGGGATGTTCTTTTAATAATCGCATTCTTTACTTGTTCAAACGAATATTCCTTTAGCATTTCATACCACGTAGCAAACAAAGTTTTATCTTCGATGTTAATCATTGCTCCTACATACATACTTTTGTAAAATTTCAAAATTTCTCTTAATTCCTTTTTTTCCAAAATTTCTAAATTCCTTTCTGTGAGTGTGAGTTACTACTATATATAGCAATCTGCAAAGTCGTATGCGAAGGGTTGTTATCATTGCGTGTACTCTCACCACTCTTGTTTTATCTTGTTTTTTCTTGTTTATATTGTTTATATTGTTTATATATAGAAAGGATGTAGGAATTTTTCCTATACAGTATGGGAATTTCTCCTATACCATGTAGGAATTTTTCCTATACAGTATGGGAATTTCTCCTATACCATGTAGGAATTTTTCCTATACTAATACCCTCGCCACTTCTTATAATTCAGCACCTTTATAAACGTATTTTGAGGAGTTGTTTTATAATCTATATAACCTTTGTTTTTTAGGAATTCCATAAATTTTTTTAAGGTTTTATTGTCCCAATTCAAATTCTTTCTCATTTCTATTTGTGTGGTTGTAAAGGTTCCTGCCTCTCCATACTTATCATCAAAATAAGCCTTAAAGAGGCAATAGGAAAACAGAGTCCATGCTTTTGAATTTTTAATAATAGGATCATTCACTAGTTCGTTTGAAAATCCTGTGTACCCTTTCTTTACCTCTTTTTCAGCCATTGATTAAACCTCTTATTCTACATACTTTTCTTGATAATCACTTATATAGATCTCTCTATGATTTCCTTGTGTATCACCATAAATCAATCCTTCATCATATAACTTCTTCAATGATGCTTTGAATTTATTTTCACTGATTGGCAAGTCTAGATTTCTAATGTTCAATTCTAGATGCCCATCATTATCACAATTGAACAATAGATAAGTGAAAGTCCATAGAGAATAAGTATCTCTATAGGCTTTCGTGTTTGTAAATGATCGAGGAAGTATAACGTATTCTTCTTGCATCTTGTTACCTCCTACATTGACATTGGGTCAAAGTCATCAACTGGAACTTTTTCAGCTTGTTTTTCTTCTTTGATGATATCTTGCATTGTTGGTGCAGTAGTTGCTTCAATCACTTGATGCACTTGAGGAGTTTCTTCTACAACAAAATTACTTGTTGTATCTTCAACACCCATTTCTTCAGGAACATACATTCCTTGGAATTCTGATGTAAAAGCTTCTCTTAAACATTGAGCAACTGCAACTTTTCTAATCATTGTTGCTGGTTTACCACTCCATTGAGCGTTAACTGTTCCATCTTTCTTTTTACCAACATATTCATCAAGTGATACTTCTACACGTTCAGGTTCTCTGTCTTTTCTATAGACTTCACACCATCCGCCCACAAGTTCTTCTCTTGATGGAATATAGAATGTACCAACACGATAATCAATCTTACCTTCAGCAGTTAAAACAATGATTCCTGCTTTCTTTCCTTGATATTCGGGATGTTTATCTGCTCTTTTTTGATATACATCTTTAGAAACAACCATTGTTGCTGGTGAACTACCATATTTGATTAAGTGTGCTTCTTTGATGAACGGATTTAATTTTTGAGCTGAACATAATGCAATGAACAATTTAACTTCTTGATCACTTACATTACCTCCACCAGCAACCAAATAGCTTTTTACGATATTTGAGCTTAATTTAATTTCTCCTGTATCTGTTTTAATTGTTGTAATTTTGTTTTCTCTTGCTTGACTTGCTTGTTGTACCATGCTTTGTACTGCCATATTAATTAATCTCCTTTACGTTATATTTATTGATCACTCCTGTTTGAGGATCGCTTAATTCTTTTTCGGTTAATTTCACTTCTCCAAAGCTGAATGTTGGATTGATGTTCTTAATTACATCCATGTATCTGTTCAACATTTGAAGTGCTGCTAAATCACCTTCAAATTCAAATGTTTTCTTCCATGTTCTGCCTTGGAACTTTTCAGGCGTTTGCTTGATTTCAGTAACGATATACTTATCATTTACGTTAGCAATCGTTTCTTCTCCACGTTTGATTGGCGTATATTTAGGTTGATTTTCAACTGTTTGTGAAGCTTGTTTTTTGACTGCTTCCAACTCTTTTTGGTGTTGAAGTTCTGCTTCTTTTTGTTTCTTTTCAAACTCTTCCTTTTGATGTTGAAGTTCTGCTTCTTTTTGTTGAGCAACCGCTTGTGATTGCTTTTTGATGTTGTCTACTTCATCAGTAATCATTACAGTTACTTTAGGAAGACCTTCAGTATTTAAAAGAGCTTGATATTTTTCTCGTGAAATAAGCTTTTCATCAACATTTGCAATAAGACATGCATTGATGATTGTTTTTTCGACCATTTCTAAATTCAATTTGTCATTCTTTTCTTTTTCCATTAAAGCATTGAATTGTGCTTCAACTTGTTCTTCAAATTTCTTTTTGGATGTTGAAGCGTTAAGCCATTTTTCATCAAAAACGAACTGATCAGCATATTCCTTTGAAATCATCTTTCTAGAAATCAATACTTCTTTTAGTTGATCAATAGCTGCTTGACGTTCTTTTCTAAGAGCTTCTTTTTGCTTTTGAACAAATACATCCACATTTTCAGCCACAACACTTGCAGTATCATTTAAAGCTTTAACAACTTTATTTACCTTTGCTTCAAATTCTTGATAAGGCTCAATGTATGCTTTTTTGACTGCTTTTCTTTCAGTTTCTAATTTTTTAGCATACGAACGATATAATGGAACCATTCCAGTTTTAGCTTTAACAAAATCTTTGTAGTTCTTTTCATCTACAACCACACCTTTTTTAGCTTCAATTGCTGGAATCAATTTGATCATTTCATCAATATTTGAGACAATCGCTTCATTTGCTGGTCTTTTTTGAACTTCTAATGAAAGGTGTTTTTCATCAATGTCAACGTGTTCTTCAATAACTTCAGCTTTTGCTTCAACGACCTTTTCTTCTTCAGCTGGTCTAAAGAACTCAATTACACTAACAACTCTATAGCGTTCATCTAACACTTGATTTGCTGGTTGCCAGAAGATTGCATTGTCTTGTTTTAAAATGACAAATGCTTTGTCTCCTGGATATGTTAGTTTGACAACTGGTTCACCGTTTACGAGAAAGCAGTTGTTGATTGATAAGAAATTGATTACTTTTTCAAATTCTTCTTTGGTTGTAATTTTTACGGCTACCAATTCATTGAGTAGCCCTGTTTGAAACTCATTCATTTTCTTTTTTCTCCTCCTTTTTAAGCATCTAAATTCATCGATAATTGACTGTTGTACTCTTTGATTTTCAAACTCACATTGACTTCAGGTGACCAAGATTCAAGATATTCTTTTGCGTTTTCAAACTCGGTCTTTAAAGTATCTCTAAATGAACCTAATTTGAAATAGTTCTTGTAGTCTCTCCAAATGTTGCTGAAAATCTTTCTACTCATTAATTGATACGCTCTTGAATCAACGCCTCCCAACGTTCTGATTACTGTTGCTTTAGCGATTCTTTCAAGTGTATTTTGTTGTGAGCTGTCAATCGTTGTTGATTTTTCTAAGCTTGATACTTTTTCTTCTAGAACATCAACCCTTTGAGCTGTTTGTTCATGTGCTTCGATTGTTAGTTTTAAAAGTTCTCTTGGATCAGTGGGTGCTTTAGCGTAAGACCCTGTTTTTCTTAATGTTGGAAGAACTTCACTTGTTACCCAACGTTTGAACTTTTTAGCGTTTGGAAGTTTACTTGATAAAATTAATGAATATAATCCTGATTCATTAATTAACCAACTTCCACGTTGTCCTAACTCAGGGGCGTTTTGTCCTTGAGTTTTAGAATTAACTTTATCTTCTTCATCTACGTGGTCTAAGATTGCATGATTAACATCCTTATACCCCAATGCCTCAGCAACATCCTTTCCAACGAACCATGGCTCGTTATTAATAACTAAACTTCTTACTTCTCCAAATTCTTTATTTTGGAATATTTGTAATTCATTCATAATAGGTTATCCTTTCAATTTTTTTGTAATTATTTGTTATAATCTTTCTAGGGGGTATCGACTATGAATAATGATTTTTCAAACATAAATCTTTACATCAAAGAAAGATTGAAGCTTTACTATATGAAGTGTTTCAGAAAGTATGTTGATGTAAATTACTTTGGTCCAAACACTACATATAAGCTTGCTAGAATTAAATTCATTGAAACTAGATATGAATTTAATGATGCTACTCAAACAGAAACACTCAAGAAAACTTTGTACACCTTGAGCGACCGCTATTATCGATATTGTGTCTATAGAAGACGACAATTCTTTAGCAATAGCATTTGGCCAGCTGTTGTTGGTGGAGTTGTTTCTGTAGTGTTTTCTATAATAACAACATTAGTAACAACACTAGTTCTAATAAAATTTGGATTACGATAACGACTCTATAAAGGAGTCTTTTTCTATACAATTCTTCAAAGAAATCTCTTTCTTCCTTAAAGAAGCCAAACTCCTGTAAATGTTCATCTGTGATTCTTCTCATTTGGATTGCCCTTTCTAACTAACTTCTTTTAATTCCTTGTTTCTATTTTCAAGGAATGGCGGTGGTGTTTTAGTTTTGATTAAATTCCAATACCACAATTCCGTTTTAAATAGGTATTTTGCATCTAGCACTAAATCATCATAATGCAGATATACAACTCTTGTTTCTTGCTTTCCTGCACCACCATTTGCCCATGGAATGTCTAAAATGGCATATAAGACAAAATGTCTTAATCCAGTGGTTATCATGTAATGCAGTACTTGAAAGTAGTAGCATATTGGAATGTGATCATTGGCCCATTCTTTTAACATTGCACCATTTTGAATAGTTGTTGATTTGATTTCCAATCCCCATTTTTCTTTGGTTGCAATTTCAATCATTGCCCCATCTAAATTAGCTCTTAAAAATGGATATTTCTTGTTTGATAAACTGATATCTTTCGTATCAATCAATTCAAACTTGTTTTTATAAAGAACACCGAACAATTCAATGAGGATGGGTTCCAATGCATTCCCTTTTTCGATTGCTTCACTCGTTTGGAATACAGGCTTTTTAGCACCTGTCTTTTCCTCCCACAATTCATAAGGTGTTTTGTAATTGTTTACGTTCATTACAATTCCTGCATCAGAACCACCAATTCCTTTTCCTCTTAGGCTATGCCAATGTTTTTTATCTTTGACATAATCGACATTACAATTAGGAAAGAACTCCTCATAGTTCGTAGTTTCCATTTTCTAGATCCTTTTTAGCACTTGCTAATTCCTGATTGAGATAACCAAGTTGAAGATAATCATCACTATCTAGATGATCCTTGCACTCCATACACATGATTGAACCCTCAATATCAGCAACTCTTTCTTCTAATTCTTTCTTTTTCATCTTCTAACGCCCCTTTATATTGTTCTTGGATGTAGTTATTCAGTTCATTACAGCAATGATTGAAAGCATTTTTTGCTGGTGTAAACATTTCTTTGACCTTTTCAATGTCAACATTGATTGGAGCCATTTCTAAGAAAAGACTTCCTAAGATGTTCCAATCCCCGTGTGATAATACCGAAAGCGCATCTCCATCTTTCTTGATGCTTAGTTCTAATTTAAGTAACGGTACTGCTGGTCTTTCATCTACTTCCTTTTCAGTTGAACCAATTTGAACAACTTTGACATCTGCACCTGCAGCTTTTGCAGTTTGGATGATGTCTTCTAATAATTTTTTATCCATAACTATTTCTCCCTTTTGATGTATATTTCGGTGTACTTGACACCAAAACTGTTACTTTGATTTTCTACCCATACGTCAATAACGTTATTCTTAATCGCTCCGCCACAATCTTCAGCCACGTAAATTTGGCCATCAATCATGACTTTACTTCCATATGGGATTATTTCAGGGTCAACAGCGATTGTATGATTGACTTGTGCCTTAACTCCTGTAGAAGTCAAGTCTCCATATTCATCTTCTCCAAACCAATACGCCGTAATTCTAAAGACCCCTAATGATCTTCATTTTTGAAGTTCTTCTACTTGACTTTGCAAGTTTTGAACTTCATTTTGTGTTTCCTGCATTTGTCCTAAAAGTTCATTGTAAGTATCTTTTAAAAGTGTATTCCTTGCTTTTAAATCAAATACTTCTTCTTGACTATCTACGATTTCATTTTGTAAATATTGGCCATGTAAATACATTCCGATATTTGCTGAAACTGAAATACCTAATGCAACTGCAAGAACCTTTGCTTTGTTTAGTTTCTTCATGAAATTCCTCCCTGTAATAATCTTTTTTGAGATTCAACTATTTCTTTGCAACTCTTGGCTTTTTCATAGTTGCTGACATCCAATCCTGCATAATCTCTTTGAAAATCAAGGATTTCTTTTTGAGAAAACTTCCAACCTTTTCCTAAATAGATAGGATTGAAAATACCTAATTCTACAAGATTTTGAAGTTGATTTTGAGAAACGCCCAAGTCTTCCATAACTTCTGGAAATTTAAGCATCTTTGTAGGTCTTGCTTCCATTAATATTTACCTCCTTTTTTTGTTTTTTAATTAATCCATATTTGCAATTCTTCCTGAATTTGTTTATAATTTATATGCTATGTTGGTGTCCTGTTTAAGGGCACTTTTTTTATAAACTTCTGACCAAAATTGCAAGACAGTTTCCAATGAAACAACCGATAATAACGATTGTGGCCAATCCTCTTGCTGATAGTTTCATAGTTTTCCTTCCCTTCTTGCTTTCAAAACAAAACTTGCCAAGTTGTAGTACATTTTCATAAAACTATCACGATCTTTTTTTAGATAAGCCAACATGATCAGTAATAAAATGTTAAGCAAAAATGATATACATAACCACCACTTCATAATTTCACATCCTTCCTATCTAAAAGTTTTATTAAATGCTTGCTCACGAACATTCTTATATTCATCTTTTGAAATAAGATCCAATTCATAACTAAGTTCAAGAACACCACACAAACACATGTACTGACTGGATGCAGCTGTACGTCGCATGCCAAGATTTGAACGTTTTTCTTGAATATCTTCATAAGAACAGTTTTCAAGTTCTTTTTCTGCCTCTTTTACAAGCTTGATTTGCTTTTTCAAAAATCCTTTTTCAAATTGAATTATCTTTTTAGCAACATTTATTTGTCTTGTTTTTGTCATAGTTTTTTTCTTCCTTTCTATAACGTGTTTGATAACGCAACAATAACGCCCGCAATTTCCGCTTGCTTTCTTGTTTTAGCTTGTGGGGTTACGTTTTTCCAGCCCGCTATTCTGTCTATAGCATTTCTTAAAACTGCCCACGTAATTGGGTATCTTTTTTGAAGATCATCTTCCATTTCTTTTTCTCCTTCCTACTACTGACCATCAAGGAACCAGTCTCGTGTTATTTAAAATGACAAATTTCACAGTTATGGGAATTCCAATTAGATTTATATGGTTTTTTATTTGCTTCAGGAGTCGAGATTGGCTCCTGGATGATCAGTAATTTATTTAATTGTTTTCGACATTCTTCATCTCTTTCTTTATAATTAAGTTATCGGTACGGCAATATCGAAATTTAATTAGAAAGTGAGGTGAAAATATGCCTAATGACTTTAAATGTCCATACTGTAGCCATACTGCCGAACTCAATGATTCAACTTATAAAAAAGTAAAGCCATCATTTGAAGTGCCTTTTGGCAGCACTATTCCACCTAAAGAAAGCGAAGTTACACTTGGTATTTTTAAATGCCCTCATTGCTTTGAATATTCCATTAATGCTCAAGGAACTGGTTCTAAAGTAAAAACTGATATAGTTCATGTAAAACCTATTTCTTTAGCAAAACAGTTTCCTGATTACATTCCAAAAGCTATAAGACAAGATTATGAAGAAGCTTACGCTATTGTTAATTTAAGTCCTAAAGCATCAGCGACCTTATCAAGACGTTGCTTGCAAGGAATGATTAGAGATTTTTGGAAAATCAAGCCATCCACACTATTTAAAGAAATTGATCAACTTGAACATAAAATCCCAGCAATGCAATGGAAAGTTCTTGATGGAATAAGAAGAGTCGGTAATATTGGTGCCCATATGGAAAAAGATATAAATGTAATAGTTGATATTGATCCAGGTGAAGCAGAAAAACTTCTTAAAGTAATCGAAAAACTTATAAACGATTGGTATGTAGAACGATACGAAACCGAATTGCTTTATGGTGATATAATTGCTATATCTGCTGAAAAAACCAAAGCTAAGAAAGAGTAATTAAATTTGCTCTTTTTCTTTTCGAGGATCTTTATCAAATAGAAAATGATAGTTCCCCTCTCTATCTTTTTCGTAGTAAAGCTCTACAAGTCTACACACATCTTCTTTAGTTCCTTTGCCTCTTAAAACAGTTACAACTAACAATGTTCTTTCCTCAACATTGTCTACTCTTTCACATTTTTGTTTTTGCATTTCTCATCACCACCTTTTTTATGCTTTTAATCAAGAAAGAAATACATAAGCTGAATAAAGTATCTAAATAATAGTTGCATACCATTTATAGAACCAATTATCAGGTTCTATTTTTTTCATTACTTTTAAGCAAATTAAATATGCGATTGTAAAAGTGATAAAATGTGTTGCCTTCATTTGATTTCCTCTTCCCTTTCTCTTTTATTTGTGCCGTCAAAGCAAACTATAACCTTACTTCATTAAATTGATTGACTGCATCAATCATGTTTTTAGAGATTTCTTTTTTTAAAACAACTTATTAAAATCGTTTATAAGATTTTCCAATCTTTCTGTAGTGGCTTCTATTTCAACAATGATTTCTTTTAATTTTTTTAATTGCTTTAGATTCATTTTTTGTAAAAGTTTTAAAAGTTCTAAAGTTTCGTGCTGATTTAAGCCATTCATTATAAGATCTCCTTTCGTTTTTCAAATTATGCTTTAAGCGTTATTTTTTTCTAAAAAAAGAAGTTGGTCGTATTTTACGCCATAAACACTTTCTATTTTTTTTAGCATCAGAACATTTGGATAAGTTTTCCCTCTTTCATAATTGGATAAAACATCGTCACTAATTCCTAATCTTTTTGCTGCTTCTTTCTGAGATAATCCTAGTCTGTCTCTTGCAGTTTTTAATGTGTACATTTGTTTTACTTCTAACATATAAGTACCTCCTTTCTATGTCTATATATTATCACGCTTAAGGCGTAATGTCAACGGATATTACGTTTTTTTATGCTTTTTGTTGCTTTTTTTACGTTAAAAGCATATTATTATATTATAGAAAGGATGATAGATATGTCAGATTTAGGAAATCGTGAAGTCATGGCTGCAAATATAAAATACTTTATGACATTACATGGAAAATCAAGAAGGCAAATGTGTGAAGATTTAGGATTTGCATATTCAACTTTTTCTGATTGGGTTAACGGAAAAAAATATCCACGTATTGATAAAATTGAAATGATGGCTAATTATTTTAATATTTCAAAGGCAGATTTAGTTGAAAGAAAACAAAAAATAGATTTAACCGAAACAGTAGATAATCTCTACAAAATAGACAAAATAAAACTTCCCTTGTTAGGAAATGTCGCTTGCGGAGAACCAATATATGCTGACGAAGATAGAGAAAACTATATTATGGTTGGTACTGACATGAAGGCTGACTTTTGTTTAAAATGTCAGGGCGATTCAATGATCAACGCAAGAATATATGATGGAGATATTGTTTTTGTTAGAAAACAAGATATTGTAAATAATGGAGAAATCGCGGTTGTAATAATTGATGATGAAGCCACGTTAAAACGCTTTTATTATTATAAAGAACAAAATCTTGTTATCTTAAAACCTGAAAATCCAAAATACGAAGATATTGTTTTGTCAGGTGATAAATTAAATGAGGTAAAAGTACTTGGAAAAGCTATTGCTTTTCAAAGTGATATTATTTAATGAATTAGCTAGGAGGAATATTAATGAAACCTCGATTTATATTTAGTGATTCAGATTACAAAATTCACAAATTAGAAGAAATTGAAAAGATAACTTCTCGTCAAGAATTATATGATTTTTTTTGGGAAATATTTAGAAGTTACAAAGATCAAATAAATGCTTTTTGCCCTCATTGCGGCGATGAAAGGAAGATGGAAATTGAATTAAAACATTTCGATAATACTCCCAACCCTTATAGATATCCAATAGGAGCCCCACATGGAAATGTCCATCCAGTTGATCCGATATCAACAGAAGAAAAAAAATCTGTTGGAATCTCTAAATTTCCAATAATCTTAAAATGTACATGTTTGCAATGCAATTCTCAAGTAGTAGTTTTAATTTATTTAGATGTTAATCAAAAATTAAAATATGCTTTTTTATATGACACCTATACTGGAGCGGTTACTCCTAACACTCCTGATGAAATTAAATATTATTTAACAGAAGCTTTTAAATGTAGATCTATAGGTGCATACAGTGCAGCGGTAGCAATGTATAGAAGTGCTTTAGAATGGTTAATGTACCTTAATGGCTACAAAGATGGTATGTTAGGAAAAAAATTAAATATCTTTTTTAAAGATATTAATAATAAAAAAGCTCCTAAATGGGCATATAGTATTCCAAAAAATATTCTTGAAGTAATAAAAAAATTAGGAAATGAATCTATTCACACAAATGATGGTAATTTATCAATCCAAGATAAAATGGATATTGATTTAATACATAAAATTGATTTAGCGTTTAAATATATCTTGGAAATAGCGTATGAACAGCCTCGAAGGCTCTTAGCTTTAAGTGAACAATTTAATAATATATAGTAATAATATATATTATTTAGCAAAGAAAAACGTAAATAAAAAAGACACCCTTTCATTGGCCGTAAAAGAGTGCCCGAGTGCTATAATTTTGTTTTGACGACACAAATAAATAGCACTCCTATTATACACTAAAAATATTAGGAGGTAAATATATTATGATTAGAAAAAGAAAATCTAAAAAGGCTAAAAATGGCTATGTTTATGAAGTGATCATAAAATATAAAGACTTTGCAGGAAATCAAAAAAGAATATCCAAGAGTGGATTTGTAAGAAAAATAGATGCAGAAAGATATGCTGATGAAACACTATCAAAGATAAAAGAAAATATGCACTTAAAAACTGAAAAGCATACATTTGATGATATATTTCAATTATATATTATCAATGATCCTTTTACCAAAGAATCAACAAAATACGTTAGAAACTCTGTCTATAACAAGCATTTGAAAGATACAATGGGTAAATGTGATATTTCAAAGATTGATTATGAATTTATTCAAAACACATTGAATAAATTTGCTAAAAACAATACAAAGCAAACAATTGAAAACATTTATAAAATAATCAATGGAGTATTTACTTTTGCATATAACAATAACTATATTTCAAGAAAGCCTTACGTGAAGTTGAAATTAAATGGTATTAAAACACAAAGTAAGAAAAAAACTATTACTCTTGAAGAATTCAACATGCTTATCGATAGATATAAGCATCCTAGAAAAGATAAAATACTAGAGAACGATAATTACATAGTTGCTCTCTATATTGGATTATATACAGGTATAAGAATAAGCGAATGCCTTGGTTTAAAAAGAGAAGATGTTGATCTACAAAAAAATATAATTTCAATCAACAAACAAATTCAAAGAGTTGGTACTGAAATAAAAGAAACAACTTTAAAATCAGATGCAAGTTATCGTAGTCTTCCTATCTCAAATGAATTGCATGGTATCTTAGAAAAACATTTTAAAAAGTATCCTGAAAGTGAATATGTTGTTTTTGATAAAGATATGAATTACATGAAATCCGAAAAGCTACGTAAGTCACTTGCTCGTTCTTGTGAGAAATTAGGCATTACATTTAACTATCATATGTTGAGACATATGTTTATAACTCAACTCTACAATAAAGGTGTTGATATCAAGGTTGCTCAATCTCTTGCTGGGCATTCAAGCTATCAAACAACTGCAGATATTTATACTGAATTAGACCAAGAAAAAACAGTTAATTTCAACACATCAAATTTATATAACTAAAAGGCAAAAATGGTAAATGCCCTTTTTTAAATTTTCGACACCCTATTCGACACCTTTTTAGCCAAGTTTTAGAAATACACCTATGAGGTAGCTACGAGGTACCTACATCAATTTTAAGGAACATATTGAAAAATCAAGGGTTTCTCATAATAAATACCTACGAGGTAGCTATGAGGTAGCTACGTTTTTTACTGGTGTTATTGGTATGGGTAACAACCCAATGGTTGGAGCTACTGTAGCTGTTGCTGTTGCTATCGAAGAAGCTTGTAAATAATTCACAAATTCAAATTAGAAAGTCTTGATTTTATCAAGACTTTTTTTGTTATATTAATTCTTTATCATATCAAAATATTTGTTTTTTAGTTATAATATAGTTAGGTGATAAACATGTACAAAAGTTTTCAAATAAAATCAAATTATGATCAGCTAAAATTAGATGGCATTATTATTTCTTGTGAAAATCCAAAAGGAATTGTACAAATTTCTCATGGAATGTGTGAGCATAAAGAGAGATACATCGACTTTGTGAATTTCTTATCAAATCAAGGATATTTATGTATTATTCATGACCATCGTGGACATGGCAAAAAGTATATAAGACAAAAATAATTTGGGGTCTTTTTATGATAATGGTCATCTAGCAATCGTTGAAGAGCTCCATCAAATTACTTTGATGATTAAACAACAATATCCTCATCTCCCACTCTATCTTTTAGGATATAGTATGGGGTCTTTAGTCGTGCGCTGTTTTTGCCAAAAGTACGATCAAGATATTGATAGTTTAATTGTTTGTGGAAGTCCTAGTGATAATCCTCTTGCTCCTATAGGAATAAAAATAGCTCGTATCTATTCAAAAATCAAAGATGATCATTATCGCCCTCAATTGATTCAAAATTTAAGTTTTCAAGCTTTTAATAAAAGGTTTCATACAGATATTCCTAACAGTTGGATTTGTAGTGATGAAAATATTGTAGATTTTTATAACAAAAGGTATATAAATAATTAACTCTTCTTCATTTTAAATATTACTATTGTACATACATTTTACATACTTAATATTATTATCTTTTTGGCATTATATATTTTCAATCATCTAATTGCTGTCTTGATGTTTCCATTCTCTTCAAGGAAAGTTTCCACAAATTTTTCCTCGGCATTCTTGTGTGCATCAATTACTTTATTACCAATTTTTCCTGTTTTCATTTTATAGTTGTTCATTTAAATTACCTCCATTTTTTAATCATTTGCTTTTTTTATAATAATGTTGCCAAAATAGACCAAATATTTTGAAATATCATATCAATGAATGGTAATACAAGTTTCCATATAATAATTACACCAGCTATAATTCCTAGAATTAGACAGGCTCCTAAAATAATCTTTTTCATCAATATTCCTCTTTCCGTGCGCCGTTGAAGGCGTTTCATATATATTTCTTTTGAAATCAATGTTCCTGTCAGACATTGTAAAGTAACCGACTTACCTTGAGGGGAAAACCAACGGGGACTACAGCATGTCGGTAAAGCCAAGATTAGTTCTACGAACGAGTGGCTTGGCGAACTAGGCTGTGTACGGTAAAGCCTTGATTGGCTGAACCTAAGTCTATAGGCCCAGAAAACTATCGGGTTCCACTCCTGATATCAGCTATATGCATATTATATAGGAAAGGTATTATGCAGACAGGTGTAGCTGACAGCTTACTATCAGTATAGTAGAATCAATAACATCGTCCAAACGACGAGAGATCCACTTTGGGGAATAGTAGGTAATTTTAGTATTTTTATTTGACATAAATAAGATCCTCCTTTGAAAAATACACCTACTAAAAAGGGCTTATAATGAATATAAAAATATTCATTATAAGCCGCACGAAATCAAGATTATGTCAATAGATAATAAAAAAAGAATCCCTATATTTTATAAAACATAGAAATTCTCTTAAAAATATCTTAACTTAATGACATTGTGTTCCAACATCCTCTTTTTATCGTCACTATAAAGATAAATATGACGTGATGAATGATAATTATAAAAGGATCTTAGATCAATATATGCATAGTAGTCAAAATCACAATTATGAAGATGTCTTCATTAATTTATTTAATATGAGTAAAGAGCTTCATTATTTAAAAAATGCTTTTGATTATACCGGTATTAATTCTTTAGGAGATTTTATCTACCAATATTCCTATAATACTGTTATTGAGATGTGTAAAATAAAAAACATCCAATTTGAAGATAAAGATCTTCTTTTATTAGATGTTTTTTGTGGTGGCGCTTCTATCATGTACCAACATTATATTCTTGGTAAGTTTGATTTATCTCCTCAACAAGCTGGTAAAACACTTTATCAAATGTTTCCTGACGTTTTTAAAATTTCATGGTAAAAAATCAATTACTTTTCATTTTCTTTTAAAATTTGATGCTCTTTTAATAATTTTTCAATAACCGTTCCTTTAATACTTCTTATTAAAGGCTTTTTGATTATATTTAAAGGACCTAAATTCATCTCTAAGGGTGATTTCCCATCCATTAATTTTACAGAACTATCTAAAAGTTCTCGAATATCGTAAACACTGCCCCATACTTCTGGAACACCTCGATCAACACCTAATAAACCATAAACAGCTTCCATCGCTGTTCTTACCGAATATTCTGTAGTAAATACAGTATCTCTTGGTGTATGTGCAAATTGTCCTAAAAAGGCAAAATTAATTGCATCTTTAACAATAACATCCGGACGATCTTCTTTTCTTCTTGGCATAAAGAAAGCTGTAATATAAGGCATCATAGTTGGTATACAGATAGCACTGTTGGTTGCATAGTCTTCTATTAATTCTTCTGGAACACCAAGGTGATACAACCATTCCATGGTAATTTCTTTTCCTGTACAATCTTTCATTGGCTTTTTAACATAATCTCCTATTGTATCAGTAAACAATCCATAAACCCACACACAGACTTTATCTTTATCTTGTTGTTTAAATTGACCTTGACGATTAATGGTCCAACTTAAAAGCCATGATGAATCTTGACAACTGACAATACCTCCTGTAACAACATGTCCTGTTTTAGGATCTCTTTTACAAATATTCGTAATATAGGGAATAATCTTATCATCTAATGTTGTAACTGTTGCCGATTCCCAATTTGTTTTTTGAATATCACTACAGAATTTTTCAGGATGACCAAAAGATTTATCTTGTTTAGCAATATTTTTCCATAAATTCCAGCATCCACTTGTTCGTATTTCTGCATTTCCATTAGGAGCATGATTTTGATCTCCATAAATTGTACCCTCTGTACAACTTCCATTGGTAATAAAAACCAAATCATTTTCACTAAGGGAAATTCTTTTTTCTTTTCCTTTTACGTTACATTCAATCGTTTTAGCAACTTTTTTATCAGGTTTAATATCAAATAAAACATTCGTTACCTCTGTGTTAAATTGAAAATCAACCCCATGTTTTTCAAGATACTTTTGCATTGGTAAAATAAGTGATTCATATTGATTATAACGCGTAAATTTTAAAGCGCTAAAATCAGGTAAGCCCGAAATATGGTGAATAAAACGTTGAAAATAAAGTTTCATTTCTAAAGCACTATGCCAATTTTCAAAGGCAAACATGGTACGCCAATACATCCAAAATGTTGAATTAAAAACTTCTTCATCAAAAACATCTTCAATCGTTTTATCATAAAGATCTTCATCTTTTGTCATAAAAAGTTTCATGATTTCCATGCAGCCTTTTTGACTTAAATTAAATTGTCCATTGGTTTTAGCGTCTTGTCCTCTATTAATAGTTGCTCGACATAAAGAATAGTTAGGATCTTCTTTATTTAACCAATAAAATTCATCTAATACACTGGCATCTTTGATTTCTAGTGAAGGAATACTTCTAAATAGATCCCATAAACATTCAAAATGATTTTCCATTTCACGACCACCACGCATGATATAACCTCTAGAAGGATCAAAAATACCATCACAGGCACCACCAGCAAGATCCATTGCTTCTAAAATATGAATATTTTTTCCAGGCATTTGTCCATCTCTTACCAAGAAACAAGCTGCCGCTAAACTTGCTAGACCACTTCCTATTAAATACGCATTTTTATTTTCAACACCTTCTGGTTTTTTAGGTCTGGCAAAAGCTTCATAATTTCCATTTGTATAATAAATTCCTTTATCATTTTTATCATACTTTCCTAATTCTGTATTTCGATACGTATTTATCTTTTCATCCTTTTTATTATTCTTTACTTTTTTAGCAACAAGGATTGCTGATGAAACGGCCGTCGCTGTTGTTGCAGCAATCGTTAAACTTTTACGATTCATAAACAACTCCACCTTTCTTTTTACACTTCAATCATAGCATTCCCCTATTTTAGATAAAATTTACAATAAAAAAGAAATGATAAATTTTTTATCACTTCTTCTTATTTGTAAAGTTTTGTATCGATAAATCGATTGTTCCTAATACCGTCATTTCTAAATCATCTAGAATCATTTGATAATCTTCATCCATTCCCGAATCAATCCAATCCAACATTACACCAACAAACCCATATTTATAAAAATGAGCAATAAAATCCTTTTGTTGATTTAAAATAAAAACATCTTTACTTCTTTCTTCAACAACAGATTCTATCAATTCATGAACAAGTTTGAATCATATCTTTTCAATTTTATCTCGAGAAATATCATGATAGACATTTAGAATAAATGGTTTATTAATATAAACCGCTTCAAAAATATTAGAAAGTCCTTCTTTCCAATGCGCATAATTTTTCTTTTCATTCAAAGCTTTTCGAGCATCTTCTATTAAGATCCATTCTATTAAATCATACAAATCTTGAAAATGATAGTAAAAAGCTATGCGACTTATATGACATTTATCCGTAAGATCTTTAATCGTTATTTTATGAAATGTTTTTTCTAATAAAAGTTCTTTAAATGCATCTTCTAATTGTAATTTTGTTCTATTTGACATATTTATCAATTCCTTTAAACAATCTTTTACTTGTTTTGGTGGATTCTTCTTATAAAGCAAACCATAAGGCATCTGATAGTCCCATTCAACCGGTAAAGTAATTAAAGAAGGATGGATATTATCCCAAGCATCCAATGTTAATAAAAGACAGCCCTCTTCTTCACAACGATTAAAAGTATCTAAATCATAAAAATAACCAACATCCTCTAAAATAATTTGAGGATAGAATGTTTGCATATCCTTTCTAAAATCATCAAGATTTAAACAATCTCCTTTGCTGACACATAAAAGTTTTTCATTATATAAATCCGTAATTGAAAGTTTTTTCTTTTTTGCAAGTGGATGACTTCTAGGCAGAGCTACACAAACATTATAAGTTCCTAATTGTTTGCAAGAAGCAAAAGAAAGAATTGGATTTGAATTAAACGCACCAATTAAAAAATCAAATTTTGTCCCTAATGATTGATACACTTCCATAATTTTATCATAATCACCTTCATAAGGAACAACACGCAATTTATAACGTTGAGATAAGGTTGGTATACTATGACATAAATCAATATGAATCATAGAAGATGTTTTCTCTTGGATTTTATTTAAATAATTATCTAAATTTTCGATAAGTATTTTAGCTTCATCATAAACTTTTTTGTCCCTATACTGTCAATTTAATGCCACGATGGGTACGATTGACTAATTTTACATGGAGATGTTCTTCTAATGCATTTATTTGTTTCATGACACTTGCTGGTGTAATATACATCTTTTGCGCCGCTTTAGAAAAACTTCCCAATTCCACTACATAGACAAAGGTTTTTAAAAGAGGATTATACACGGTATCTTTCAGTATTTACTTTTGGTAAATACATTGTATCCTAGATGGTTATTCTAATTAATAGAGAATAATTTATAATTTATTTGAAAAGTCTTAGAAAGGAAGAAATTCAATGAAAAAAATTTAGGTTTTGGTTGGATGAGATTACCTCAACTTTTAGAAGATCCAACAAATATTGATTTTGATCAAGTAAAACAAATGGTTGATACTTTTTTAGATGCTGGATTCAACTATTTTGACACAAGTTTTGTTTATCATAATGGACATAGCGAAAACGCTATTAAAAAATATTTAGTAGAACATCATCCTCATGATTGTTATATGCTCGCTTCTAAACTTCCAGTTTTTTCTATTCAAAAGGAAGAAGAAGTTGTCCAAATTTTTAATCAACAATTAGAAAACTGTGGTGTTGAATATTTTGATTATTTCTTATTACACAATATGAATATTCATCATTACAATAGTGTTGTTAAAAGCTATAAAATGTTTGAACATATGTAAGAATGGAAAAAAGCAGGAAAAATTAAACATATCGCTATTTCTTTCCATGATAGTGCCGATGTTTTTGATTTGATTTTAAGCGAACATCCAGAAATTGAAGCGGTTCAAATTGCTTTAAATTACTATGATTGGAATAATGCATTTATTCAAGCAAAAGCATGTTTTGAAGTTATTAGAAAACATCAAAAACAAGTAATTATTATGGAACCTGTTAAAGGTGGTATGCTTGCCAATCCGCCAAAAAATAGTAACTTAACAGCAGATGCTTCTCTTGCCTTACGTTTCTGTGGAGAATTAGATGGGGTTCTTGCTATTTTATCAGAAATGTCTAATTTGACACAAGTCAAACAAAATATTGAAAGCATGAAAGACTTTCAACCTTTATCAAATGAAGAAAAAGCATACATTGAAAAATTAACTGTTGCTTATAAACAAGGTGGACCTTTAGGAAATATTGATTTTAATCAATACAAAGATGTTAAACCTCATGGTATTTCTTTAGCCTCTCTTTTAGAAACTTATAACAGTTGCATGATTTAACCTAATCCAGGATTTGCAGCTGAACTTAATTATTACTCAATTGAAAAAGCTAAAAATCATTTATTATTAAAAGATTCAAGCTTAGAAGTAGAAGATGAAAAGTTAAATCATCTTATAAAAGAAGCTGATGAATTTTTAGCAAGTCATTCATTTGCAAATTATAATAGCAAATTAAAATAGAGTTCAATTCAATTTGAACTCTATTTTTCTTAATTAATTGCTTCTTTTCCTGTTTCCCCTGTACGAATACGAAGAGCACTTTTTAAATCAAAGCTGATGATCTTACCATCTCCAGGATGTCCTGTATAAGCTGCTTTTTGAATAGCTTCAATTGTCTTCTTTTCCCAATTTTCATCACTTACAACAATTTCAAATTTAATTTTAGGAAGCATATTAATTTCAACTTCTTGTCCTCGAACAATTTCAAGATATCCTTTTTGTTTACCACAGCCCATCACTTGATAAATTGTAATTCCATGAACTTCAATTTCTGAAAGTGCTTCTTTAACATCTTCTAATTTTTCTTCACGTACAATCGCTTCTATTTTAATCACTTTCCATTCCCCCTAATCTAAACCATTAAATGACGGATAAGCTGTTTCATTGTGTTCAGATAAATCTAAACCTACTTGTTCATCACGTTTTTCAACTCTTAAAGGTGTAAACAAACGAACAAGTCCAATACAAATAAGTGTTCCTACAACAGCTACAACAATTGTTACTAAAATACTGATTACTTGTACAATAAATAGGTGTGTATCACCAAAGAATAAACCATTCCACTTAGCTACTGAATTAATAGAAGTTTGAGTAAACAAGCCTGTCGCAAGTCCTCCCCAAACACCACCAATACCATGACAACCAAAAGCATCTAAAGCATCATCATAATCAAATTTTTGTTTAACTTTAGAAATCATAAAATAGCAAATTGGGCTTCCTACAAAACCAATGATCAATGAAGCCCAAACAGGTACAAAACCTGCTCCTGGCGTAATAGCGACAAGTCCTACAACAAGACCTGTCACACACCCTACAAGTGTGGGCTTTTCAGCCATAAGAATATCCATCATCATCCAAGAAAGCATACCAGATGCTGCAGAAATAGCTGTTGTCGCAAAAGCATGAATGGCAAGACCATCCGCTTTTAAAGCACTTCCGGCATTAAAGCCAAACCATCCAAATAAAAGTAAACTTGCACCTAAAACAACAAAAGGAATATTATGGATACGATAATTGGCTTTTCCATAATCCTTTCTCTTTCCTAAAACTAAACACAAAACAAGTGCGCTTACTCCTGAAGAAATATGAACAACATTTCCTCCAGCGAAATCAACAGAACCTATTTTAGCAAGAAATCCCCCAATTCCCCACACCATATGTGCCATTGGATAATAAACAAGCGTAGACCAAAAAATAATAAATAAAAATAAAGCTTTAAATTTCATTCTTCCAGCAACTGCCCCTGTAATTAAAGCTGGTGTAATGATTGCAAACATCATTTGAAACATTGCAAAGCCCAAATCAGGAATTGTTGAAGCATACTCTCCAACTTTACCAGTAAGACCAACAAGTCCTAAATGACTTAAATCACCAATAATACCTAAATGATCCACTCCAAAAGCAAGTGAGTAACCAAATAGAACCCACATAACCGTCGCAATACCAATTACAAAAATAGATGTCATCATCGTATTGACAACATTTTTTCTTCGCACCATCCCGCCATAGAAAAATGCAAGACCTGGTGTCATCAAGAGTACAAGTGCACTACAAATCATCATGAATCCTGTATCCCCTGTATCAATCATGTCAATTCCCCCTTATATTCCATGAATTTGTTATACAGTATAAATGATTATTTATTATCACGCAAGTATTTTATTACCAAAGTGTATCTATATAAAGAAAAAACTTGAGTAAAAACACTCAAGTTTTATTTTAAATTTATTGATATTTCCATGCATTTGATTGCATTTGCATATCAACCATATGTTTATAAATCCCCTTTTGTTGTTTTAATTCTTGTGGCTTCCCTTGTTCAGCAACAACACCATCTTTTAAAACAACAATTTTATCAACGCCATCTACTGTTCTCATTCGATGTGCAATGATTAAAACTGTTTTATTTTCAATCAATTTAGAAATCGATTCTTGAATCATTGATTCATTATCTACATCTAATGAAGCTGTTGCTTCATCCATTAAGATAATTGGCGCATCTTTTAAGAAAGCTCTCGCAATTGAAATTCTTTGTCTTTGTCCACCTGATAATTCTGAACCATTTTCACCAATCATCGTATTCCATTGATCCGGCATTTTTTCAACAAATTCATCACAATGTGCTAATTTTGCTGCAGCAATTACTTCTTCATCCGTTGCATCTTTTTTACCAATACGAATATTTTCCATAACTGTATTATTAAATAATGTTACATCTTGGAAAACAATTGAATAAAGTTCTAAAAGCTTTTCAGGTTCAACCTTTGAAATATCCATACCACCAACTGTAATCATTCCTTGATCGACATCCCAAAAACGTGCTGCAAGTCGAGAAATAGTTGTTTTACCGCCACCACTTGGTCCAATTAAAGCTGTAACTTCTCCTTGTTTTGCGACAAATGATACATCTGATAATACTTTTTCTTTTTGATTATAAGAGAAAGCCACATGATCAAATACAATATCATAACCTTCATTTGTAAGTGTATCAACTCCTGTTTGTTCTTCATGGGATAAAATCTCATCCATACGTTTACAATTAGTATCAAGACTAATCATTGCAGATAAGTTTTGTAAAGAAATTTGTAAAGGTTCATACATACGTGTTACAACAAGTAAAAACATAAAGAATGTAAGAACTGTGATTTCACCTTTGACTAATAAATAACTTCCTACGAGTGCAACTGTTCCCATGCCAAGTTTTAAAATCATTTGAGCACTGCAAACAAAAGCCGCATTGGTAAATTCCGCAAAGATAGCATGATTTTCTACAGCTTTGATTTTTTTATTAAGAGATTCCATATACGTATCACACATATTATTCGATCTTAAATCTCTTAATGTTTCTAAACCTTCTTGAATACTATCTAAACAATTAATACGATATTCATTGGTTTTTTCATGTGTTTTTCGTAATGCTTTTCTTGAATAAAGAACAATCGCAAAAGCAATAGGCATCACCCAAACAGCAGCAAGTGCCATACGAAAATCAAAGAAAAATAAACTAATGACAATAATTGTCGTTGAAATCATGGCTCCTATTAATTCAGGAATCCAATGAGAACTTGCTGTTTCTAAAAGAGCACAGTCAGACATAATCGTATTTGTAAGATCCGCTAAATCTTTTTTACCAAAATAAGATAAAGGAAGTTTTCTTAACTTTTCTGCAAGTGTACGACGTCTAACACCACTTTCAATATATGTTGATAAAAAAGTAGCACGATATTGAAAAATTGTAGTTAAAGCAATACAAATCAAGATTACAATAATTGCTACAATAAAGAACGTTAATTTTTCTTTAGGTAATTGTTGATTTAATAAATAAGATGATAATATATAAAGTAATCCCACAGGAAGCATTAAAACAAGGTTAGAAAGTGTCACTGCCACAAAAGCTCTTGCCATGTCATTGGCTCCTTTAGAAGATAAAGCATATTTATGTTTTAATTTTTCAATCATTATTCTTCATCCCCCTTTTGTACTTTCCATTTTACAGATTGATTATATTGATGCCACATATGTTCATAAACACCTTTTGTTTCTAATAATTCTTCATGTTTACCACTTTCAACAATATGTCCATTTTCTAATACATAAATACAATCTGCATTTGTAATCGTTGATAAACGATGAGCAATCATAACAACCGTTTTATCTTTTGCAAGTTTTTCAAAAGCTTTTTGAACAAGCACTTCATTATCAGGATCAGCAAAGGCTGATGCTTCATCTAAAATAAGAATTGGCGCATTCTTTAAAAAGGCTCTAGCAATCGATAATCTTTGACTTTCCCCACCGGAAACATAAACTCCTTTTGAACCTATAACGGTATGAACTCCATCAGGGAATTTATCAATAATATCTTGACATTGGGCATCTTTTAAAGCTTGGATAACTTCTTCATCACTTGCCTCTGGTCTTGACATACGAATATTTTCTAAAATACTCATTTTAAGTAAACGACTATCTTGGAAAACATAAGATACTTGATTCATTAATTCTTTTTGTTCAATATCTTTAACATCAACATGTCCTATTTTAATACTTCCTTCATTTACATCCCAAAAACGAGAAATAAGAGAAGCTACAGTTGTTTTACCACCACCACTTGGTCCAACTAAAGCAATATGTTCTCCTGCTTTAATATGCATACTTAAGTTGTCAATGGCTTTAGTAGAAGCATCTTGATACGTAAAGCTGACATTTTCTAAATCAATAGAAGCATCACTTGGTACTTGTATTTGTTTACTTTCAGGTAAAGGTTGTACATTCATAATTGAATTCATACGATTTAAAGCATCTTCTACAAGCATTTGCGATTCACCGGCATAAGCTACTTTCATTAAAGTCGTTGTTAAAATAGATGTAATTAAAATATAGAAAAAGAGATTCAAAATAAATTGATCTGTAATAGTATTTCCTGCAAATAAATAAGCAGCAATAATTAATGCCGCAAAGATTCCATTAGCAAAAGTTGTAAAACATACCATTGGTTTCATCATACTCTTTGTATAATCTAACGTCCATTTTTCATATTCATCAATTGCTTCTTTAAATCTTTTAAAAGAGAAAATTGTTTGTCCAAATGTTTTAACAACAGGTACCCCTCTTACATATTCAACAGCTTCTGATGACATCGTTTCCAAAGCATTTTGATATTGTTTCATATCTTCTGCCATCTTTGGTCCCATCATCGCTGTAAACATTAAGACAAAAGCAATAATTGCTGGAATAAGACTCATTAAACCTAGTCGCCAATCAAAGATTGCCATCATAATAAGTAAACCAATTGGTGTTGCTTTAGAAACAACTTTATCTGGCACATTATGTGCTAAAAAGGTTTCTGTTGTGGCACTTGATTCCATTACGATTTTTCTAATTTTTCCACTTCCTTGACTTTCAACATAGCCAAGAGGAAGTTTCATAATGTGTTCCATCATTTTCGTTCTCATTGTCGCTTGTACTCTAAAGGCTGCTTTATGCGAACACATTAAGGCTGCGATATAAAAAACCATAGCTAATAACGCAAATAAAACTGCATGCCATCCATAACTTTTGATATGGATTGCTTCATTAAAGTTTGGTCTTACTTCTAATACCTCTTTGATGATACGCCACATATCATAAAAAGGAACCAAAGCAATAAAGGCACTGATTGCAGCTAAAATACATGAAGCATAAACATAATACTTATGATTTCCTGCAAAGTGCATTAACTTCGATAATGTACTCCCTTTCTTTTCTTTCATAAAATCCCTCCTATTGGTTAGTTTTTGCTAACTATCGATGTTAACTTTAGACAGGTTTCCCTGTCTATTTATTCATCAATTCCCATAACTGCTTTCCAGCCAGCAACATTAAATAACTTTGTGCTATTCATAAATGATTGAGCTTCTTTATAGGAACAATCATGTGCAACAAGTTCATACATCGTTTGCCATCCTGCCCGGCAAAATACATGAATAAAGAATGGATCTACTGTAAAACCTTCTTTACCATATTTATCAACAAGCTCTTGGTAATAGGATTCTTCGATTTTTCCAAGTTCATCTAAAAAATGTTCATATTGAGAACCGGTAGAACAACAAAAAATCAATTTAAACTCTGTAAAATGTTGATAAATATAATCTAAAACAAAATCTGTGCCTTCCTCTCCTTCATAATTAGCTTGATTAAGATCAGGACTATAAGTTGCTTTTTGAATACTCTCGAGATAAATATCCATCAACCCATCCGCTGTTTCTTTGACGATTGCTGAAAACAAACCTTCTTTATCTTTAAAACGATTATAAATAGAATTTGTACTAACTCCGCTTTTGGCAGATATATTTCTTAGACTTGCTTTCATAAATCCTTTTTCTAAAAATTCTTCTGTTGCACTTTTTAATAGGTTTTCTGTAACACCTACGGTTTCTTGCCTCATAGATTGCCCCCATCATTAAATAACACTGTTATTATAACACTATTATTTTAAAACCGTCAATATTCTTTCGCTACCAAAAAGATGATATAATTATAGATAAGGAGGCATTTCTATGACTTATAAAATTGCTTTTTTTTCATCTGATTGGCTTTTTGAAATTGCCCAAGAAAAACAAAATGCGATCAATCAATTTTTAAATGATTATCAAGATATATCCATTGATATGTTTGAAATCTTTGGAAATTACGGTCTTGTTCACCCTATGGATAGCTTATTAGAACTCTATAAGCTTCCCGATATTAAAGATTATGACGTTTTGATTTTTCAAACAAACTCCAATTTTTATAAAGATTATCGCCAACAAATGATTGATGAAGCTCATAAATATCATATTCCTGTTGTTTCTATTAACGATCCTATTAAAGATTGCGTTTATATAGGAACAGACAATCAACAAGCCATTTATAAACTTACTCAAACAATTTCAGCTGAAAGAAATTGTCAAAAAGTAGCTTATGTTTCTGGACCTATGTCTTCAAGAGAAGCACGACTTAGAAAAGCAGACTTTTTACAAGCAACTAAAGATTTAGAAGATATTCAAATCATTGAAGGTGCGAGTTGTGGTTATCCAACAAATGAAAAAGATGATTCTGAATTAAAAAAAGAATATTTATCTTATACTTATCATAGTAATTGTTTTTTTGAATCAACAGAACGTTTAGAAACACTCTTATCTCAGACATCTCATTTTTATGATTTATTTGATGTTTTTGAAAAAGAATCACAAAATTTTGGATATAAACAAATTTATCTGGTTATGAATTCAAAATATATTGATGAAATGTCTGAAAATATTATTCATTTTTCTGATAAAATGTATTTAATGGGTATGACTTATCACAAAAATTCACCTGATGAAAAACATATCTATCAAGAATTTTCTAAAAAAGAAGTTCTTCCTCAAGAATATAAATCACGTTATATGATTTATACTTCTTTAAGTAATAATGGTGTCGCTATTGGTTATTTAGCTTTTGATAATTACTCAAAAAATATTTCTATTAATTATATGACAATTATCTTAAAGCTATTAGGTCTTACTATTAAAAGTATACGAAAAAACATGTTTTAAGTTTATTAAACAAGGAATTAGAAAATCTTTATGTTAAAGATTCATTAACCCATCTGAAGGTAGTGGGTTTCCGCCTATGGCAAACGAAAGGATTTAATTTATGAATCAACTAGAAAAAAACTTTATTATCAACTCATTGAAAAAGATCAACAAGCATTGATTTATTTTATTGATATGGATTTTATGAAAAAAACAAACGATCTTTATGGACATGATATGGGTGATAGTGCTATTAAAGAAATTGCTTCTATTATTTTAAAAGTCATTTCTAAAGAAGATATTGCGATTCGTTATGGTGGTGATGAATTTGTTATCATTACCAATTATTCATCGAAAGATCTTTCTACAAAAATAACTGATGAAGTGTTTTCTTTTTTGAATACCCACATTCCACAGGTGATTATCAAAATAAGAAATGATAGTTTAAATTTTTTTGGCTTTTATGTGTAAAAATGGTTTCAATAATTGGATTGACCTGTTGATTATGGGTAATTTAATCAAAATTAATTATATTAATTACGTTTTTCTTAAAAAGATCTAATTTTGAATATGATATATATGGAGGAAATTTTTGATGAAAGTTTTTAAAGAAATAATTGCTTATTTTAGTCATATGAATAATAAAAGAAGAACTTTAGTGTGGTATATTATATCATTGAGTATTGTTTTGATAGAATATCTTATTAACTCTAGACTAGACAAATTTGTCTACTTTCATCCGTTCATTAGTATAGTAATAAATATAGTTCTCTTAATAGATTTATTTTTTATACCTATTACTTTTATAGCAATTGATATATTAAAAGCACAAAAAAATTCTATTATAAAATTTTTTCAAATTATTTTATCAGGAATTGGTATAAGACTGTTATCTTTTACGGTTATTTTTGTTTACTCTTTCTTTAATAAATCATCATTTAACATTGATAGTGTAAGTATAGATTTTAGAAGTGATAAAATATATGTTGAAAATGTAGTTTGGTTAGAGGATAGTCACCATGTAGATGTGTATCAAATCGAAAACGCATTTTTTGTAAGGCGGATTGACAGTTATAAATTATAAAATGATAATGTTTTTTGAATCCCCATAATCAACAGGTGACGATTTAAGAGAAATGTGGAGCAGAAATATTCAGGATATATACTATCTGTCTATGACTGATAGGAAATGATTTCTGTAGGTATTTCTTGATTTTATCCATAACAGTCTTTCGCATATTTCTGTGGTTAAATCTATACTCCTGTTCATTCAGGAATAAAGGCATCTCTCTTTTAGTTATTCCATGATATATACCAGTAATATTATTTTTAATATTACCGATTATTATATTTAACCAGAGTAGTCTATGATTCTTTTCTTCGTAGCTGATCTTCTCGTTCTTTACCTGAATCTCTTCATTTAATGTATTAAAGCCTTTCTCGCCATCTGTATTAAGCAATGCAGCATGTGTTAATATACAACATTGTTCTATATTTTTCTTAAGTGACAGACCAGTATAATCATTGATGCGTCTTAACTTAATAAATCGGGGATAGTTATTCCCTTTATCTGTAGATAGAATACCAAGAATAGGCTGTTGCTCACTTGCACGACCCGCATTATTCTTGGATTTTGCACCAATATTAAAGACATCCGCCTCATAGAAAAGGCTGTTGAGCAGCTTCTCTGAATTGCTTAGTGACATAAGATTCTACACTTGTTCTCTAGAAGAAGTGCAGTCTTGTGGTTAACATCTAGTATTGAACATAAATTTATTGCACTGATTCCTTTATTTTCATTAAGGAAAAGGAAAACACCTAACAGAAGTTTGTATAGATCAAGTTTGCAGCTCTGAAAAATAGTGCCTGAAAGCAGAGAATGTTGCTTATGGCATGAGCTACATTCAAGAACATATGAAGTCTTGGTCTTTCCTACACGCTTGACTAGGTAATACTTATGACATCCGCAACGGTCACATGAAAATCCCCCAGGCCATTTCATGGATTTGAAGAATTCAATACAGTTACCAATATTGTTTGAATAATTTTGAGTGAACTGATAAAGAGAAGCTTTCTTTGGCTTTAATACTTTATTTGACATGTGGTTATACCTCCATCTGATTTCTAATCTAATTATAGAACGGATGGAAAATCCATGTATTCAATTCAGCTTCATGAACGCCGTCCAATCGGTGCTTATAGAATTTAATTTTCACTAACCTGTAGGTATTCAAATTTTCTTTTAATAAAACAAAAAAATATCCTTTTTCACTTTCAACAAGTATTGGATATTATTTAGCACATCAAAATGATGATTTTGAAACAGCTATTAATCAAGCGGATGCTTTAATGTATCAGATAAAGAAAGACAAAAAAGCTCAAAGAAATTAATCTTGAGCTTTTTTTACATCTGATAAAAGTTTTTTAATTCTAACAAATGCTTCTTCAATATTTTCTTTAGATGAAGCAAAAGAAATTCTAACAAAATCAATAAAGTCCTTACCAAAACCACTTGCTGGTACAACAGCTACGCCATAATCAAGTAACTTATCCGCAAATTCTTGCCCATTAAGCCCCGTTTTAGAAACATCAACCATAATATAGAAAGCCCCATGAGGTTTAATGTATGAAAGACTTTCACATTGATCTAATTGTTCCATAATAAATGTTCTTCTTTCATGGAAAGTATCTACCATATGTTGAACTTCTTCTTTTACATCTTCTTGATCAATTGCTTTTGCCATTCCTATTTGCGCAAATGTCATTTGTGATGTTGTTGTATATTGATGTACTTTTAAAATAGGCTCTATATTTTCTTGACTAGAAGCAATATATCCCATTCGCCACCCTGTCATAGCATACGCTTTAGAAAAACCATTAACAATAATTGTATAATCTTTCATGTTTTCAAATGAGGCAATAGAAACATATTGCTTTTCATAATCGAGTTGATTATAAATTTCATCAGCTAATATTAAAATATTGTTTTCTCGAGCTAGTTGGCATACCTTTTCTAATGTTTCCTTTTGATAAACAGCTCCAGTTGGATTATTTGGATTATTAATAATAATCATTTTTGTTTTGTCTGTTATTTTATTTTTAACTTCATCTAGATCTATTTGAAATCCATTGCTTGGCTTTAAAGGAATTTCTACAGGAATTCCTTTACATAATAAAACTGTATTTTGATAAGAAACAAAGGCTGGTGTAAAAATAATAACTTCGTCCCCTTCATCAATAAAAGCCTGACACGTATTATTGATGGCTTCACTACAACCACATGTCATAATAATTTCTTGGTCGCTATCATAATCAATGGTTGTTTGTTGTTTTAAAAGTTGTGATACTTTTTGTCTTAAACCTAAATATCCTCGATTAGAACTATAATGTGTTTGGTTATCATTTAAAGCCTCAATTGTTGCTTTTTTGATGCCTTCTGGTGTATTAAAATCAGGTTCTCCTGCACATAAAGATACAACACTTTTCCCTTGACTTTTTAATTTTTCAACCTTTTCCATAACAACACGAATAGATGACATTTGTACTTGATCTATTCTTTTAGCGTATATATTTTCTTTTTCCATTTTGACACTTCCTTTTTGATAACTATTATATACTAATTATCGTCAAATACACAACAAAACATCTTAAATAAAAATACCTAATTTCTATAAAATATATCTATAAATTTTCTTCTTAATATCTATTAGATTTATCTATTTTTTGTTTTTATAATAAAGATAAGGAGGATTATATTTATGAATAAAGAATTTGAAGGAAAATATGCTGTTGTTACTGGAGGAGCTGGCGGAATCAGTTACGAAGCTGCAAAAGCACTTGCAAAAAAAGGATTATCTGGTGTTGTTTTAGCTGATTTAAATATTGAGCAAGCAACAGAAAGTGCTAAAAAACTAGAAGAAGGAACAGGATGTCACTGTTATCCATGCAAAGTAGATGTTTCTAATCCTGAAGATATTGAACATCTATTTGAATTTGCATTAGAAAAAATGCCAACATTTCATATTTTAGTTAATGGAGCTGGTGTTTGTCCAACAACCCCTATTGAAGATTTGGATGCTGATAAATGGGATTGGTGCATGAATATTAATTTAAGAGGTGCTCATTTATGTATGAGAGAAGCCATCAAAACTATGAAAAAACAAAAATATGGAAAAATCGTAAACATTTCTTCTGTGGCTGCACGAATTGGAGGTATCGCTTCTTCTGTAAGTTATGCTGCAAGTAAAGGTGGTCTTTTATCTGCTACAAAAAGTTATGCAAAAGTTTTAGGAACTTATAATATTAATGTTAACGCTGTTTGTCCTAGTGTCATCAACACAAATATGACAGCTAATACAAATTACAGTGCTGCTGGTATCCCACTTGGACGTTTAGGTGAAACAGAGGATGTTGCAGAAGTTATTGCCTTTCTAGCAAGTGATGCCTCTAAATATATTACTGGTCAAGGTATAGATATAAATGGTGGTTCTTATATGAACTAAAACACAAAAAAGCTTCATCATGAAGCTTTTTTATTATCTTTATTTTTCTTTAACAAGTTTACTTCCTGAGTTGAAACCAATCATTAATCCTAATGCAACAAGTAAGATTGCAACTACTAATTGTAATCCATCAACCATTAAAACAAATCCACCTGTTACAAATAATTTCATAACGATTCCATAGATAGCTTGTACTAATGCTGTCATTGTAACGATAAACATTAATACCATTGGGATATATAACATAAATCCTTTTCTTCCAGTAACTTTTAAGAAAACAGCTAATGAAATTAAAACCATTGCAGCTAATAATTGGTTAGCTGATCCGAATAATGGCCAAATATTAACATATCCACCTAAACTTAATAAATATCCACAAACTAAAGAAATAATTGTTGAAACGTATTTATTAGTTAAAACTTTAACTAAACCACTTGGTTCTTGTCCTTCTTCTAATTCAAAGAATTCTTGGAAAGACATTCTTGAAATTCTTGCAACAGCATCTAATGAAGTTAAAGCAAGAGCTGAAACAAACATTGTCATAATGCATAATCCCCATGATTGAGGTAAACCAAGTTGAGCAACTAAACCAGTAACACCAGCTGAGAATTTAGTAAATGGTGTTGCTGTATCAGCTAAAGCCATATTAGCAAGTGTACTATCTAAGACACCAGATGCTTTTAAGTTTGGTAAAGCACCAACAATAACGATAACTAAGATAGCAAGTAATGATTCAAGTAACATGGAACCATAACCAACTTGTAACATATCTTTTTCGTTTTCTACTAATTTTGAACTTGTTTCAGATGAGACAAGTGAATGGAAACCAGAAACGGCACCACAAGCAATTGTAACAAATAATGTTGGGAAGATATAACTTCCTGAAGCAGATTTAAATCCTACAAAAGCAGGTGTTGTAATTGTTGGATTGCTTACAAATACACCAATAACAGCAGCAACGATCATTCCAATGAATAAGAATGTTGTTAAATAATCACGTGGTGTTTTAAGTAACCACATAGGTGTAACTGAAGCAAAGAAAATATATACAAAGACAACATAAATCCAAGTTGTTTTAGTAGCATATACTGGAAACATAATTCCAAGTGCTAACATAGCAATAATTAAAGCAATACCAAGAATCACTTTTGGTAAACCTTCTAGTTTAACTTTTTTCAAGAATAAACCAAAGGCCATTGCTACGAAAACATATAAAATTGAAATTGAAGCAGCACTCGCATTTGGTGCAAGTTTAGCTCCATCAGCACTAATTCCATTAAATGTTCCAGCAACCATATCAGCAAAAGCTGCAATAACAATTAATGTAAAAATCCAACAAAATAAGAAAAATAATTTTTTACCTTTACGTCCAATATATTTTTCAATGATTTGTCCCATTGATTTTCCTTCTGTTTTAACAGAAGCATAAAGTGCTCCAAAATCTTGTACAGCACCAAAGAATACACCACCAACGATAACCCATAAAAAGGCTGGTAGCCAACCAAACATCATTGCCATAACTGGTCCAGTTACAGGTCCAGCTCCTGCAATTGATGAGAATTGATGAGCAAAGACTGACCATTTGTTTGTAGGTACAAAGTCTGTCCCATCTTCTTTTGCAACAGCAGGTGTTGTTGCTTTTGGATCAATTCCCCATGTTTTAACTAAGTAACGACCATAGAATAAATAAGCCACTACTAAAATTAAAGCACTTAATCCAAGTAATAGTAAACCATTCATAAATGAATCCCCCTCTTTTAATTCAATCATCACATATAAAAAGGTTTTCGCTTAACTTTACGCTAAGACGAAAACCTTGTTCCGCGGTACCACTTAGATTGCGATATTTAATCGCCCCTTCACATCTTTTTATAATGCTATTTCTTTAACGCAGAAATTACGATTTCCCTACTTTTATTTCAAGATAATAGCTCACAAGTGATGGTCTTATATCATTACCTACATTCTTTCCACCAACCGAATGTTCTCTATAGGAAGCGGATGTAAAATCGTATCTTGTTCATCGCTCATTTATATGTATGCCTATATATTATACCTCTTTTTTTGTTTGTCAATAGTTTTTTATTTTAATAACTATATTTTTTATCAATAAATATTTATTTCGTTCAGTCAACTCATCTTTTGATACATATAATATATTGGTGATTATATGTCTCTACCTTACATGAATACTGTTTTACTTAATCAGATGATTGTCATCATTTCACAATCATTTAATGAATGTTTTTCAAATGATGAACAGGCCATTATTGGCGCTTTTTTAACAACTCTAGGAGATATGCTCTCTTTAAATAGTGCTTATATCTCTTATTTACAAGATCAAAATTCCCTTTCTAAACAAAATCAAAATGATTATGATTTATTAGAAAAAAGTATTGAAAAAATAAAAGTAGAACTTAATAAAATGAAAAGTAATGTCCAAAAATGAACATTACTTTTATTAATTATTAACACTTTGATGTGGGGCATATGTCGCATCATCAATTCCTTTAAAAGTATAGCCTAAATTTTTATAGTGTTCAATAATAGCAGGTAAGGCTTGAACAGTGGTATCCTTAGCTTGTGTATCGTGGCATAAAATCATGACATTATTATCATGACATGATGTCCCGTTTCTAATCAACTTATCTACAGCTACATGATTTCCTGAAGCATCTGTTGAATCTCCATTCCAATCATAATATTGATATCCTTTTTCAACAACTTCTTTTGTAAGAGTTGACATAATTCCTTGACAATATCTTCTTGACACTGTATTTGAACTTCCACCTGGGAAACGAATATAATGTGGTACAAAACCGATTTCTTTTTTTACCATTTGCCCTACTTTATTTAAATCATCAAAATAAGCATCAACTGAAGCATAGACAGTTGAATATTCATGACTATACGTATGAAGAGCAATCGTATGTCCTGCATTATAAGCATCTTTAATCAAATAATTATAATCTTGATTTCTTCCTGTTACAAAAAATGTTGCTTTAGCATCATATTTTGCAAGTATATCCATGATTTTTTTAGTATTTTCTGATGGACCATCATCAAATGTTAAATAAACAACTTTTTCATTAGATTGTTTATCACTACCAATTTTTTTAATTACATTTACTTTTCTTTTAACAGTTATTTTGTTTCCAGAACTATCTTTTGCCACATAAGTAACTTCATACGTTCCTTCTTTAGAAGTATCTAAATTTTTATCATCAATTTTATATTGGATATTTTCTAAACTATTATCACTTACTTCCACACCAGCTTTTAAATCAGGTGTTGTATTTAAAGAAACCGTCAAATCATCCAATCCCTTAAATACAGGTTTTTGTGTATCTACAACTTGAATCGTTGTTGTATATTCTCTATTTTTATATGTATATGTCACTTCATATTTTCCTAGCTTTTTAATATTTAAATTTTTGCTTTGACATGCTACATCTTTAACACTTCCATGTTCAACTTCACTAATATAGCTATTGGGATTAAACTTCCCATTAATTTCTACTGTCAGATTTTCTTTAAAATGCAGTTGTTTTTTTATAAATGTTTGATAAACAAATAAACCTATTCCTAAGACGATTACTCCAATCAAAGTAATCACTAATTTTTTTCTATTTTTCATATAGACTCCTACTCTTTTCTAAATATTCTTGTACTTTTTTAATAAACCTATCAATAACTGGTGAAAGACGTGTATATTTCTTCCATATAAAAACGGTATTTGTTGATAGTTCTGGATAAAAAGGAATGAAACAAATATTCTTTTGATTTAACACCTGATAGGCTCCTTCTACTGTAATCGCTGCTCCTTGATCATCTTGAATAAAAGGAAGAATTGCTGAAGCAAAATTATAAGAAAACATGCTGTGCAACGAAACATCCCCTTTTAACCAATTAGAAATTTCACTTTGAACAATTTCTCTATTTGTTAAAAACAATGGTAATTCTTTTAAATCCTCTTTTTTAACATAGGGCTTATTAGCCAAAGAATTAGTTTTTGAAACAATGATTCCCCATTTTTCTTGAAGCGGTATACGTAAATGATTGTATTTTGAAATATCTACTGGTTCCAACAAAATCCCAATATCTACTAATCCTTGATCAACTCTTTCTTTAATCAAATCCGCATTTCCTACATAGATATCAAATTTTACAAGAGGGTATTCATCATGAAACTCTTCAATCACTTGCGAAAGAACCGTTTGTGAAGATGAAAAAATACCCGTTCCAATCATAATTTGACCAACCATTTCTTCTTCACTTTGAGTAATCTCTTGTTCTGTTTTATTAACAAGTGATAAAATTTCTTCTGCTCTTCTTCTAAGTAAAACACCCTCATCTGTGAGTTCTATTTTTCTTTTTCCTCGAATAAATAAAGGCTTCCCTAATTCATCTTCCAACTGCATTAATTGTCTTGATAATGTAGGTTGTGTCATATGTAGTTGCTTAGCTGCACGCGTAATATTTTTCTCACGCGCAACCATTAAAAAATACTGAAGTATTCTAAGTTCCATGATTTTTACCTTCCTTTTTATTTTAACCCATATTTCTTAAAAAAAATCTAAATTATTCTAAAGATTTCTAAAGAATTATGTTTTTTCTAAATATCCGCTTTCTATCCAGCCTATTTCTTTATTTTTGATAATATAGGCAAATTTTCCATATAATCCTATTACTTTAACATCTTCATTTTCATGAACCGTTATAAAATGATCAATATAATCATCTAAACAATAAAAGTGTTTATTTTTCAAATAAATAAATTCATTTTTGATCCATAACATTTGGTTTGTATGAATAACTTTACAAAATGAAAATTCTTCTCTTTTTTCTAAAATTTCTATTTCAAAATTTGGCCAGGAAACCTTATGATTTTCCTTATTTTCTACAAATTTGTCTTGTTTTATTCTATAGATTGGTAAAGGTTGTACAAAATGATTCTTAAAAGTTAAATTCTTACCATCATTTTCAATAATAAGTGCATTCAATTGACTGATAAATTTAACCCCTGTTCCGCCATCAATACTAATTATTTTTTTATCAAAATCCATCAAAACATCATTTTTAATTTGATCTTGATAAAAATTTGACGTTGGCAAATGACCTACTATGACATATTTTTTTAAACAATGACCTACTTTTTGAAAATCTCTTTTTTCGATAAATGAAGAAAGCGGTGCATTTTGCCAATCATTTTTGTTTTCAATCCCAGCATGAATACATAAAAAATCATCGGTTTCTATTGAAGTAGGCAAACTCGCTATATAATTAAGTTCTTCTTGTAAAGATTCTCTTACAATTTTTTGTAAACCTTGTGGTTTTTCTTTCTTCAAATCTAAATGTTTTCGAGAAACAATTTGATCAATCATTCCACTTTTACCAATTTTACGTAAGTAATGTAACATTTCTTGACAAAGATCATCATCATTAATCAATGCATCTAAAGCATATTCACAATTACCTAGTAAAACATATACCCTTGGGCTTTTTTGTTGTAAATATTGAAGATAGTGTACTGTTTCTATGGCTTGTGTTCCCTTTTCTACAAAATCTCCATCAATAATCAAATAGTCTTGTGTAGTATATCGTGCTTCTTTTAAAAGCTGTTTGAAACGATCTAAATGACTATGAATATCAGAAACAACAATACATCTATAAGGTTTTTCTATATTTAGTTTTTCATGTCTTATTTCTATCATATATCACCTATTTAAAAAGGATAGAAATTCTATCCTACTTTCTTTTTAACATTGTTTCAATAAGTTCATCATTATTTTTAGTATTTCTAAATAATAAAAGCGCATCATCTAAATTTTGACTCGCACGTGTCCCATTTAATGAATAATGAATCATATGGTTCACTTGTAGTTCTTTTTCACTTAATAATAAATCTTCTCTTCTTGTTCCAGATTTAGCTATGTCGATTGCTGGAAAAATGCGTTTTTCTTGCATTGCACGAGATAATACAAGTTCCATGTTTCCTGTTCCTTTAAACTCTTCATAAATAACATCATCCATACGACTCCCTGTATCTACAAGAGCAGTTGCAAGAATCGTCAAACTTCCCCCTTCTCTCATATTTCTGGCCGCACCAAAAAATCTCTTTGGCATATAAAGACAGTTTGGATCTAATCCCCCTGAAAGTGTTCTTCCTGATGGCGAACAAATCAAATTATAAGAACGTGTTAAACGTGTTATACTATCTAATAAAATCATTACATCTTGACCATGTTCAACAAGACGTTTTGCTCTTTCAATGACCATTTCTGATACTTTTTTATGTCGATCTGGTGTTTCATCAAACGTTGAATAAAGAACTTCCACATTATCTCCTTCAACAGCTTCTTTAATATCCGTTACTTCTTCTGGCCTTTCATCAATTAATAAAATTAAAATATGTATATCTTTATTATTTTCTTTAACAGCTAAAGCTATATCTTTTAAAAGCGTTGTTTTTCCTGCTTTTGGAGGAGAAACAATAATTCCTCTTTGACCTTTACCAATAGGAGCAAGTAAATCTATCATTCTCATTGCTATTTTTCCACTTTTGCCAACACTAATTTTTTCATTTGGAAAAATTGGTGTTAAGCTTTCAAAGGATTTTCTTTTCATTGCTGTTTCTAAATCATAATGATTGATTTTTTGAATATGTAAAAGAGATCTAAACTTTTCAGATGCTTTTGGTTCCCTAACAACACCTGTAATAAAATCACCTGTTTTTAATTTAAATTTATAAATTTGTGATTGAGAGACATAGACATCATGAGGATCTGATAAATAATTTGCATTTCTAATAAAACCAAATCCATCAGGCAATACTTCTAAAAAACCTGTTGTAATGATTCCATCATCTAATGAATCTTTTGTATATTCTTTCTTTTCTTTTTTTGTATTTTCCATAATATCACCTCAACCATTATGTCATATTTTCTTCTTTTTAGCTATAAAAACAAAAGAAAAAGTAGATTTCTATCTACTTTATTCAACAAAGGTAAAAACATCTTTTGCTTTAATATGTTCTAAAATAAAGATTTCATTTTCATCAATATGTCCTAATAAATTTCTTTGACCATCTACCTTCATTTCTTTTAAAACGATTTGAATTTCTCCTCGATAATGTACAAGATTGTCATTGACAATTACAACATCACCCCTTGTATAGTACGCTTTATCACAAGGACGACATGAAATTTCTTTTCCTTTATAAATCATTCTTGTCCAACGTGAACGTAACATATAATTCATACAATCACCTAAATCACTATGACTTGGATAATTAAATAAAATTTCTTTTTCCAAAGCAGTAATACCCTTATCTAAATGAATCTTAAAAGGTATTCTTTTAGTTAAACCATGGGGCACAAAATCTGCTAAAAAACCTAAAGATTCATTTTTAGGAATATCTACATACACTTGTTTCATTACTTGATCGATTGCTTTAAATTCATCATCACTAGCATAGGCATTTCCAATGATTATTTCATCTACATTGTCTAAAGCTAAACAGTGTTTTAATTGAATTTCTATCGGCATATCTCGATGTTCTTCAATGGTTGGAAGACCATCACTCACTGGCCATGGTCCATGACTTCCTTTAACTAAACTTGAAATAAAGATAGCTACCGGAATATTTTTAGCTTTCCAATAATTATTAATATCATTAATAGTTTCTAAACTTGGAGCCGTATATCTTTCTGGATAGAAATTATGACATGTAGAAATATTTTCTGGTTTAGCTCCTTTTTTAATAGCTGTTTCAATGATATCAATAAAACTTGTAGACATTTCAATTTTAATGCCTTCTTTATTATTAATAAGAGTGGCATCCCTTTCATCGTTAAAACTAAAATCCATTCTTAAAATATCTACCCCAATATCTTTAAAAACCGAAAGATCTGTTTCTGTTGCTTCTAATCTATGAAATAACTCACTATTACAGTCACCAGAAACAATCATGCCATATTTATGAACGATTTTTGTAAAATCTTTAAAATAAGCAATAATTTCTTCTTTTGTCCCTGGTACTGAAAACATGCTTGTAAATACTTTTTTAAAACCATAAGCCGATGCTTTTTTTAAATAGGCATCAATTTCTTCTAATGTTTCTTGTTCTGGATATAAAGAAACACCTAACATTACTTTTTTCATAAACATCCTCCTCATAAACATTATTTTATCATGTATATACAAGTATCACAATAAATAAAAAGAGGATTTCTCCTCTTTAAACAAAAGCATGATCAATTTCAATGACACAATGATATTCGTCACTGATTTGTTTGACTTCAGCACTTATTTTATTCTTTAAAATTTGATGACTAATTTGATCATTAGCCGGTATTAAAACATCAAATATTAAATTTGTATGATTCTTTCCTGGAACCATTCTAAAATCATGAATCGAATAATGTTCATCTATTCCTTTTACAATTTCTAAAACTTGTTGTTTTAAAGCCAATAACCTTGGATTATGCACATCCACTGGATCATAATGAATGGTCGTATGAATATGATATTTTTCTTGAATTGCTCTTTCAATATCATCGATTTCTTCATGAATTTTCATAATATCTTCTTGACAATCTACTTCCACATGAAGTGTCATAAACATTCTTCCTGGTCCATAATCATGCATCATTAAATCATGAATACCTAAAGGTTTATCATATGACATAATAAAATTTTCAATGTCATCTATCAAGGCTTTATCAGGTGCCAATCCTAATAAAGGATTGATTGTATCTTTAAATACATTAATTCCTGCAAAAATAACAATTAAAGAAACAATTGTCCCAATAATTCCATCAACTGGTAAATCAGTTATCAATGTAAGTATTAAAGAAACAAGTGTTGCAAATGTTGTCACAACATCATTTAAACTATCTTGTCCTGCAGCTTTTAAAGATGATGAATCAATTTTTTTACCAATTTGATTATTAAAATAATACATCCATAGCTTCACTAAAATAGAAAATATTAAAATCACTACTGCAACAAATGAAAACATAACTTTTTCAGGATTAAAAATCTTAACAACTGATTCTTTTAAAGATTGAATACCTACTACTAAAATTAAAAAAGCAATCACCATTCCTGCAATATATTCATAACGTCCATGACCATAGGGATGATCTTTATCAGGATGTTTATTAGCAAGTTTAAAGCCAAATAAAGAAGCTAAATTACTTCCTACATCCGATAAGTTATTTAAACCATCTGCTTGAATAGCAACCGAATGAACAATTAAACCAATTGTTATTTTAAAAATAACTAAAACAATATTGCATATAATGGACAAAATGGAACATAACGTTCCATAAGCTTGTCTTACTTTTTGATTTTTATAATCATCATAATTTTCAATAAATCTTTGTGTTAAAAAATGAATCATGATAAAACATCATAAACAAAAATATTTTGTTTATCCACCTTTATTAATTCAACTTCTTCTAATTCTTTTAAATATTTATTTACTTTTTCTTGATCAACTTTTTTATTAGCAAGTATTGCAAGATTTACTTGAATTTGGGGATTATCCACTTTAATATAAGCTGTATTTTCAGTTGTATAACCTGCTTTATTTTTCATTGTTTCTAGAATTGAAACATAAGCAAGTTTTGTTTCTAATCTTAAACTTTTATAATGATCAAATAATACCTTTGGCATATAAAATTCATCCTTTGATTTTTCAATAACTTCTTTTAAACTTTCTTTAGTATATAATTCCATACTTCTTCACTCCTTTTGTTTCTATATTATACCATATCTAGAAAAAAAGAACATTGTGTTAATCTCTTTTTCTTTGCGTAAATGTACTGACATCGTCAAAACCAATTTCCTGATATTTTTTTGCTACATTTAAACAATTTTCACCAACACGATCACTTGTATGACTATCAGTACCAATGGTAATAATACGTCCTCCTAAATCATAGTAACGTTGTACCTGTTCAAAATTAGGAAATCCACATGTTTTTAAATCTCGATATCCCGATGTATTGACTTCAATACCTTTTCCTTTTTGAATAAGTGTTTTAAAGATTTCATCTATAATATCTTGATATTTTTGATGATCAACAGTTTTATCCTCATAAGGTCCATATCTTACAATATAATCTAAATGGCCTAAAACATTAAAACAATCGAAAGCTTTTACACATTTTAATGTTTCTTCAAAAAATTCACGATGTGCTTGTTCCTTTGTTTTTCCTTTAAAAAATTCACCATAATAAAATTCTGTATGATGAATCACATGAATAGATCCAATAACAAAATCAAAAGGATATTGTTGAATTAAATTTTCAATTTCTTCTTGATGATCTAAATCCAATCCCATTTCAATACCCCATTTAATTTTTATTTGATCTTTGAATTCCTCTTTTAAACTTTGAATCTCTTGATAATAGTTTTCAACATCTAATTCAAAAGAATCTATTGGATAATCAAAATCACGATGATCTGTAAAACAGATTTCATCTAAATTCATTTCTATTGCTTTTAAAACATGTTCTCTAGGATTTGCCTCACTATCCCCTGAAAAATGTGTATGCATATGATAATCTATAACTCTCATATTTTATCCTCCATTTTTCCTTATTATAACAAATAAGAGAAAATATTTCTATTTTCTCTTATTCATAAATTATCTGTTAAATTAATCTAAATCAGTTCCGTTTGATTCTATTACTTTTTTATACCAATAGAATGAATCTTTTGGTCTTCTTGATAAATCTCCAGTTCCATCATCATGTTTATCTACATAAATGAAACCATAACGTTTTCTCATTTCTCCAGTTCCAGCAGAAACTAAATCAATACATCCCCATGTTGTATAAGCAATTAAATCAACCCCATTATCACAAGCAGCTGACATTGCTTCAATATGTGGTCTATAGTAATCAATACGATAATCATCATGGATTGATCCATCTTCTTCTACTGTATCATAAGCACCTAGTCCATTTTCTACGACCATTAGTGGAATTCTATAACGGTCATAGATTTTTTCTAATGAATATTGAAGTCCTAATGGATCCAAAGCCCATCCCCAATCTGAATAAGTTAAATATGGGTTACGAATACCTGCCGCAAAGTTACCTTGTACTGTATCTTCTGTTTCATGAGTTGTCACATTGTTTGTCATATAGTAACTATATGTAAACATATCAACAACACCTTCTTTTAAGACTTTTAAATCTTCTTCAGTGATATCTAAATCTGTAATGTTATGTTCTTTCCAAATTCTCTTTGCAAATGGAGGATAAGCACCAAAGCATTGAACATCTCCACAATACCAGAAGTTTTCTTCCATTGTTTGTTGATTTAATAACATGTCTTTTGGATCACATGTATGTGGATATGTGATTGCTCCTGCAAGCATACATCCAATTTTGTTTTCAGGATCAATTTCATGTCCTAATTTAACGGCTTTTGCACTTGCCACAAATTGATAATGTAAATGTGTTAAACGTTTTTTGTAATCTTCATCAGTTGTCCCATCACCAAACATATTGATAACATTTAAAGTGTTATTGATTTCATTAAATGTAAGCCAGTATTTAACAAGTCCTTTGTATTCTGTAAAGACTGTTTTACAGTATTTTACAAAGAAATCAATGTATTTACGATCTTGCCAATCTCCATATTTTTCTACTAAATAAATTGGTGTATCAAAATGATGAATCGTAACTAATGGTTCAATATTATATTTTCTTAATTCTTTGAAAACATCTCTATAAAATTCAATACCTTCTTGATTAGGTGTTTCTTCATCTCCACGAGGATAAATTCTTGACCAAGAAATAGACATTCTAAACATCTTGAATCCCATATCCGCAAATAATTTAATATCTTCTTTATAATGATGATAGAAATCAGTACCTTCATGATTTGGATATAAGTATCCATCTAAACAAGCATAATGATCTCCACCTTCTGGTAAAGCATCATCAAAATGAACTTGTGGTGTTGCATGTGCATTTCCATCTTTATCGATCCAAGTTACTTTTCTTGGTTCTTTGACACTACCACCTGTTGTAAAGTCTGTTAAGGCTGGACCACGTCCACCTTCATTCCATCCACCTTCATATTGGTTTGCAGCTGTTGCTCCTCCCCAAAAAAATCCTTCTTTAAATCCCATTTGAATTCCTCCTTTATCATTGATTATTATTATATTCATTTTCATGTATTCATTTACATTTTTTCATAATATGAAACATAAAAAGAGAAGATTTAATAATCTCCTCTTGTATGAAATTCTTTTTTGTTTCCAGTTACTTGATGTCTTTCTTTAAGTTTATTTTGAATATCTTCTAAACTGACACCTCGATCATTCATTAAAACAAAAGTGTGGAATAATAAATCAGATATTTCTCCAACCAATTCTTCTTTATTATCATTTTTTGCTGCAATAATTGTTTCGCTTGCCTCTTCACCCACTTTTTTACAAATCTTATCAACCCCTTCATTCAATAAGTAATTTGTATAAGATTTTTCAACTGGATGAATCTTACGATCAGCAATTGTTTTTTCCAATTCTCTAAAAATATTTCTTGCATCATAAGCTTGTACTTCATTAAAGAAGCATGAATAAGCCCCAGTATGACAAGCCGCTCCTGTTTGTTTGACATAAATCAATAAAGTATCTAAATCACAATCTAAATACATTCCTTTAATATCTTGAAAATGTCCTGATTCTTCTCCTTTATGCCATAACTTTTGTCTGCTTCTTGAATAAAAAACAGTTTGTTTAAGTTCTAACATTTTATCATAAGCTTCTTCATTGACATAAGCTAACATTAATACTTCTTTTGTTTGATAATCTTGGACAATTGCTGGAATTAATTCCATTTTATTAAAATCTGGTCTCATTATCTTGTTCTCCTTACATTTATACCATGTTTTTTACATTCATTTCTTACATCTTCAACAGTTGCTTCATTAAAGTGGAAAAGTGAAGCCACTAATGCTGCATCAACATTTGTTTTTTCAAAAACATCAACAAGATCTTGAATACTTCCACAACCACCTGAAGCAATAACTGGAATATCAACAGCCTTACAAACAGCATTAAGCATTTCGATATCGTAACCCGCTTTAGTTCCGTCAGCATCCATCGAAGTAAGCAATACTTCTCCAGCACCTAAACTTTCGCATTTTTTTACCCATTCAATTAAATCTAAACCTGTATTTTCTCTTCCACCTTTAACGTAGACATCCCATCCACTTTGGTCTTCTCTTTTTTTGGCATCAATAGCAATTACTACACATTGAACCCCAAATTCATCAGCTGCTTCTTTAATTAGTTGAGGATTAGCAATTGCTGCAGAATTAATAGAAACTTTATCAGCACCTGAGGCAAGAATCATTCTAAAATCATCTAATGTTCTAATTCCACCTCCTACTGCTAGAGGAATTGTTAGTTCCGAAGCCCCGCGTTCAATAATATCTTTCATAATGCCTCTATCTTCATAAGAAGCTGTAATATCCAAAAAGACAACTTCATCTGCACATTGTACGTCATATTTTTTAGCAAGTTCAATAGGGTCTCCAACATCTTTTAATCCAACAAAATTGACTCCTTTAACCACTTTCCCATCTTTGATATCCAAACAAGGAATTATACGTTTTGTAAGCATTTGATTGTCTCCTTTAAATCAATTTTCTTTTCATAATAAGCTTTTCCAACGATACATGCATAATAATCTTTTTGAGCAACTTTTTGAATATTATCAAAATCTTTAATTCCTCCAGAAACAACAAATTGAATTTGACTATTTTTAGCGATTTCATCATACATTTCAAAATTAGGTCCTGTCAAAGTTCCATCTTTAGAAATATCTGTTGCTACAATATAACCAACACCAATAGATTCCAAATATTGAATAAATTCAATATAAGGCATTTGACTTGTTTCTAACCATCCTGCTGTAGAAACAAAACCATTTTTAACATCTACACCGACAACTATTTTCTCACTGCCATATTGTCTTAATACTTCTTTTAAAAATTCGGGGTCTTTTAAAGCTGCCGTTCCTAAAATAACACGATCAATTCCTACTTCATCTAAATAGAGTTGAACTGTTTTTAAATCACGGATTCCTCCACCAAGTTCCATTTTCATTTTTGTGCTATTTCTAATTTTTTTAATCGTTTCTAAATTTTTAGCAAAACCATCTTTAGCGCCATCTAAATCTACAACATGTAAATAAATAGCTCCTGCTTTTTCAAAAGTTTGAGCAAGTTCTTCTGGATGATCACTATAAACCGTTTTTTGATTATAATCTCCTTTAAATAAACGTACTGCTTGTCCATCTTTTAAATCTATTGCTGGAATAACTAACATTCGACCATCTCCTTAAACGCAAGTAATATTTTATGCCCAACCATTCCTGATTTTTCAGGATGGAATTGGCACCCAATGACATTTTTATTTTGCACTAAAGCTGTAACTTTAGTAGTTCCATAATCTGTATACGCTACAAGATTTTCATCTTTACAATGTGCCATATATGAATGTACAAAATAAACATCATCATTTTCATGTACATATTTCAAAATTGGTTGATGATTTGTTATATGTAATTGATTCCATCCCATATGAGGAATCTTTTCATCAATATCCATATAACGTACTGAACCTGGAATAAATCCTAGTCCTTTTGTTTCTTTTACTTCATACCCTTTTTCAAATAAAATTTGCATTCCTAAACAAATCCCAAGAATAGGAATTCCTGCCTCTTTTCGCTCTGTTAAAATATCAACTAAATGATACTTTTCTAAATTTTTCATCGCAGTAGGAAAAGTTCCTACTCCAGGTAAAACAATTCCCTTAGCTTCTTTAATAACTTTTTCATCTCTAGAAACAACCGCTTCAAGTCCAATTCTTTTAAAAGCACCGACAACACTTTTTAAATTTCCTACATTGTAATCAATAATAACAATCATTTATAAAACTCCTTTTGAAGAAACGATCTTATCTTTATTTTTTTCATCAATGCGTACCGCCTCTTTTAAAGCTCTTCCAAAAGCTTTAAAACATGCTTCGATTACATGATGAACATTATTTCCATAAGCCTCATTTAAATGCAATGTTGCATTCATATTGTAAGCAACCGCTCTAAAAAATTCTTCTGTCATTTCACTTTCATAATTTCCTAAATTAACTTTAGGAATATCTACATTAAAAACAAGGAAACTTCTTCCTGAAATGTCTAAATTGCATGTTACTAGTGCTTCATCCATAGGAATTATAAAATGCCCATAACGTGTAATACCCTTTTTATCACCTAAAGCTTCTAAAATAGTTTTACCTAAAGCAATTCCCATATCTTCAACGCTATGATGACTATCTACTTCTAAATCACCATGACAAATCATTTTGATATCCATTTCACTATGGAAAGCAAGCAAGGTCAACATATGATCAAAAAAACCAATCCCTGTTTGAATCTCTGCTTTCCCTGTGCCATCTAAATTAATTTCTAAACTAATTTGTGTTTCATTTGTATTTCTTTCTAGTTTGGCTTCTCTCATGATTATTCCTCCTCAAAACGTACAGCAATACTATTTGCATGAGCATCTAAACCTTCACTTTTTGCGAAAGTTTGAACATCATCTTTAAATGTTTCTAAAACATCTTTTGGATAATAACTATAAGATGAATATTTAACGAAATCATAAACACCTAACGCTGAATAGAATTTAGCTGTTCCTCCTGTTGGTAAAACATGGTTTGTTCCTGACATATAATCACCTAGAGGTTCTGGTGAGTATTCTCCAAGGAAAATAGAACCTGCATTTTTAATATAAGGAAGTGTATTGACTGGGTTTTCAACTAAAACTTCTAAATGTTCTGGCGCTAAATAATTAGATACTTCAAAAGCTTCTTTTAAGTCTTTTACAAGAATTGCGCCTCCATAATTTTGAAGAGATTCTTCAATAATTTCTTTACGTGATAAATAAGCCATTTGTCTTTTGAGTTCAACATTGACTTTTTCAGCAAGTTCTTTACTTGTTGTTACAAGCATTGCACTAGCAAGTTTATCATGTTCTGCTTGTGACATTAAATCAGCAGCAATATATTTAGGATTCGCATTTTCATCAGCAATAACTAAAACTTCGCTTGGACCTGCCACCATATCAATATCGACAACCCCATAGCTTAATTTTTTAGCTGTCGCAACAAAGATATTTCCTGGTCCTACGATTTTATCTACTTTTTCAATTGTTTCTGTTCCATTAGCGATAGCAGCAACTCCTTGTGCTCCACCAAATTTATAAATAGTATCAACACCTGATACTTTTGCAGCTGCAACAATAACAGGATTAACTTTGCCATCAGCTTTAACCGGTGTAATAATAACTAAATCTTTAACTCCAGCAAGTTTTGCAGGAATGGCATTCATTAAAACTGTTGAAGGATAGGCAGCTGTTCCACCTGGAACATATAAAGCAACTCTTTCAATTGGTCTTACCATTTGTCCCATGATCACTCCGTTATCTTTATATAATGACCATGATTTATCAATTTGATTTTTATGGAATTCTGTAATTTGTTGTTTTGTTCTTTCGAGGATTCTTATGTAATCTTGATCCACTTGTTTTAAAGCTTCTTCTTTTTCTTGATTTGAAACAACGAAATCATTTTCATCTTTAATTTGATAACCATCAAATTTTCGACAATAGTTGATCAAGGCTTGATTTCCATTTTTTCTAATATCATTAATAATATCATTTACGGCATTATTAACTTCTATCGAAATTTCTTCTTTTCGATTATTTAATTTTTGTGCAATTTCTTTTAAATTCCCATCATATTCAATTACTTTTAGCATCTTAATTTCCCCCTATTACTTTTTCTAATTGATTTACAATATTCATAATTTCATCCTTCTTAAATTTAAAAGCTACCTTATTAACAATCATTCTTGTTGAAATATCACTTACTTTTTCAATTACTTCTAGACCATTTGCTTTAAGAGTTGAACCTGTTTCAACAATATCAACGATTGCATCAGAAATTCCTGTCACTGGTCCTAGTTCAACAGAACCTTCTAATTTAATAATTTCCACATCTTCTTGTTTAGAAGCAAAATATTTCTTCGCAACATTTGTATATTTGCTGGCAATCTTTTTACGACGATTAAATACTTTATTTCGATATTCTGGATAAGCAGCTACTGCGAAATAACATTTTCCTATTTCCAGATCAAGAAGTTCATAGTAATCTTCAAAATCTATATCATCCAACGTATCCTTTCCTACAAAACCAATATCAACAATCCCATGTTCCAAAAATGTAACAACATCATTGGGTTTACCAAAAATCATTGAAATTCCATCTTTTGTTTCAATTAATAATTCTCGATCTTTATTAAAAATAGGATCCATATCAAAACCTGCTTCTGCAAGCAGTTTACATACTTGTTTTTCGATTCTTCCTTTAGTAATAGCTATTTTAATCATGTTACTCTCCCTCTTTTTCAATGGCTTTTAAAATATGATTCATATGAAAGCAGAACCCGACAGCTGTTTTATCAACATTAAATCTAGGAAGCAAATCATCATAACGTCCTCCTGATAAAATTGGATTTGCACTTTGATCACTATATCCTTTAATCATAAAGCCTGTATAATATTTCATGGTTGGAACCATTCCTAAATCAAAAATAATTCCTTCTTTACTATCTAATGATTCATAAAGATCTTTTAATTCTTGTAATGCCCCTAACAAAACAGAATCTTGACATTTATCCATCATTTGATGAAGTAAATCAATATTTCCAAAACATGTTGGTAAAGATAACAGCAATTGATTCAAGCTTTCTTCAAAATCATTTTTAGAAACAAAACGTTTCATTTCACTAATATCTCTTAATCTTAAAATATCTTCTAATTCATTTCTTTGATTTCCCACCAATTCTAATAAACGATTATAGAATTTAGCAGAGCCCAATTCTAAAAGAATATTTTTTAATGAAATTCCTGGTAAAGATTCTTGAATCATTGTCATAACTTCCTTATCTCCTTGAAGTCCTGGCTTATTCATTAATTCTACACCACCTTGAAAAAACTCACTGCTTCTTCCTTTATGCATTGTTTCTTTACGATACACTTTTCCAAAATAACTATAGCGTGCTTCACCTGTATTGGCACTATTGGCATATAATCTAGCTAGTGGTATTGTAAAATCTAAACGCATGGCAACGTTTTTACCTTCGTGATTGATATATTGAAACATCTTATCAACCGTAAAACCACAATCCAATTTTGTATATAAATCAACATATTCAAATGATGGCATCAACACTTCATTGTACCCATGATTTGAAAAAACATGTCGTAAATGATTTTCAATTTCCCTTAATTTTTCTACATTTGTAATAATTGCATCTATGCTTTCTTCAGGTATCAAATATTTAAACTCTTCCATAAAAATCCCCCTTTATTAAAAAAAACGAGTCATCTAATGACTCGTTTCAACATCATTAGATACAGCTTAATTGTGATAGACAAAATGGGCTGTATCATAAATGATATAACCCTACTTTTTCCAATGATGGTGATGTAATTGTGTGTTATTTAGTATTTTCATAGTAATCACCTCTTGTTGTGCTTTATTCTAACATAGATTGTATACAAAGAAAAGATAATTATGTATTTTTATGAAATATTTTATACTTTAAACACTTTATTGTATACAAATCATAAGTTGTAATTTTTTATTTTTTGATAATGATTGTATACAATTTTTATCGTGATAAAACACGTTGTGTAGTATTTTTATTATCACGATAACTTATTTATATGATAATTTTTTCTTAATTTATTCATTTATTATTATTAAAGATGTATGATAGCCCTAGGAGGATATAACAATGGAATATATTGAAAGAGTATTAACAAACTTAAAAGCTAAAAATACTGATCAACCTGAATTTATCCAAGCTGTTGAAGAAGTATTAGAAAGCTTAGAACCAGTAATCAAAGCTCATCCTGAGTATGAAGATATGGCTATTTTAGAAAGATTAACTGAACCAGAAAGAACTTTAATGTTTAAAGTACCTTGGATGGATGATCAAGGTAAAGTTCAAGTAAACAGAGGATATCGTATTCAATTCTCTAGTGCTATTGGACCTTATAAAGGTGGTTTAAGATTCCACCCTTCTGTTAACCTTGGAATTATTAAATTCTTAGGATTCGAACAAATTTTCAAAAACTCATTAACAACACTTCCTATCGGTGGTGGTAAAGGTGGCTCTGATTTCGACCCACAAGGTAAATCAGATGCTGAAGTTATGAGATTCTGTCAATCATTCATGACTGAATTATATCGTCACATTGGACCTAGCGTTGACGTACCTGCTGGAGATATCGGCGTTGGTGGTAGAGAAATCGGATATTTATTTGGACAATACAAACGTATTAAAGATGCTTATGAAAACGGTGTTTTAACTGGTAAAGGTATGACTTATGGTGGTTCATTAATTAGACCAGAAGCTACTGGGTTTGGTGCTGTATACTATGGTAAAGAAGTATTAGCTCATTTCAACGATACTTATGAAGGAAAAACAATTGCTGTTTCTGGATATGGTAACGTTGCTTGGGGTGTATGTATCAAAGCTAAAGAATATGGAGCAAAAGTTGTTTCTATTTCTGGTAGAGATGGATTCGTTTATGATCCTGATGGAATCAATACTGATGAAAAAATTGATTTCTTATTAAAAATTCGTTCATCAAATGATGTTAAATTAAAAGACTATGCTGAAAAATTCGGATGTGAATTCCATCCTGGTGAAAAACCATGGGGATTAAAAGTAGATATGGCTTTCCCTTGCGCTACTCAAAATGAAATTGGTGAAGAAGAAGCTAAACAATTGATTGCTAATGGATGTAAATACATCATCGAAGGTGCTAACATGCCAAGTACACCTGAAGCAATTGCTTACTTTACAGCAAACGGTGGTACTTTAGGACCTGCAAAAGCTGCTAACGCTGGTGGTGTTGCTGTTTCAGCATTAGAAATGTCTCAAAACTCTATGAGATATAACTGGACAAGTGAAGAAGTTGATGAAAAATTGCATAATATCATGAAATCAATTTTCAACAACTCTGTTGCTGCTGCTGAAAAATATGGATTAGGATTTGACTTAATCAAAGGTGCTAATATTGCTGGTTTTGAAAAAGTAGTAGAAGCTATGATTTCTCAAGGAATCTATTAATAAACAAAAAGAATGGACAGGAGATTAAATCTCTTGTCCATTTTTATATTGATTAAATTTTTTATCTAATTCTTCATAAAATGATGTAGCGTTTACTAAATAAATATTTTTTGTATGATTATTAAATTGTAATTCAATTTGATGTTTTGAGTTAAGTGAATATGCTGTTAAATCCTTAAATTCAATCATTTGAGGCATAAAACCGATCCCCTTAAAGAAATATACTAATAAACCATCTTCAAAAACAGAAGCGTTAAAACGTATTAATAAAGTAGGAAGTACCCCTAACGCTAGTAATAAAACAACCACTAATTTCATTCGATCATAACGAAAATAAATTCCACTAAACGCACATAAAATAACCAAAATAATTGAAATAACGACCATTCTTAAATCTTTATATTTAAACATAACTTTTCTCCTTTAAAGACAAAAAATGGTGGTTCCGGGCGGAATCGAACCACCGACACGAGGATTTTCAGTCCTCTG